>Ga0099824_1004421_pt1 | contig 20242 bp, 11 predicted proteins | sample SiratrowhiteBW_FD_76837 | JGI IMG/M metagenome (GOLD analysis project Ga0099824, IMG submission 76837) | Root nodule microbial communities of legume samples collected from California, USA - Siratro white BW | ecosystem: Host-associated > Plants > Roots > Nodule | place: USA: California... | reverse complement strand
TACGCAGAAAGGGGTAGAAAGGAAACTCAAAAAACATTATAAAAATAAAATAGAAATGAATGTAAAAACTTAAGCTAGCGTTTTAAAAACGTCATTTCCACTAACATTTCAAAAAAAAAAAAAAAAAAAAAAATAATAAAAAAAAAATAAAAAATAGAAAAAAAAAAAAAAAAAAAAAAAAAAGGACTTACAAGGACATTTTAACATTTCAAATCTTCTGTTTTCTCTTTACATTTTGAATCCAAGCCCTAAAACGTCCCCCTATTTTTGTCATTTCTAGCTCAATTGGTTATCTTTGGAACTCATTGAAAATATGATCATCACAGCCAAAAACATTGGTGTATTCATTAAACTTCTTGGGTGTTTGACTTTGTCCCTTTGCACGAAATTGCCAGTTTTAGCGTCTCAATCCCCCTTTTTGTCATTCCAAGTGTGATTCGTCATCTTTGAAGTTAGTTGGTAAAGAATCCCCATGTTTGTGTTAATGATTATTATCCATTGAGAAATCTTAATAACTGATGACTTGTTTCGAAAGTACATAATGTTGAAGATGTGGAAGTGGATGTTGATTGAGAAGGTGTTCATGACTAGAAGAAGTGTTGTCTTGGGTGAATGTAAAGATTCTTTGGTGAAGCTAAAACCTTGAACCTAAAGGTGAGCTTATGATTTAGTACATTAAAAAATTTTAGTTTATATTTGATTTTGATGTAGTTTTGTAATTTAGTACATTAAAAAAATTTAGTTCATATTTGATTTTGATGTAGTTTTGTAATTGAAATTAGTCTCTTAGGGTTGAACGAAGACTTTCAACGTAGAGGTGAAACCTTTGTTACAATCGTCTTAAAGGCGAGTTTTAAGTTTGGAATGATTGTTTGGTAGTGTTTGTGACCCTTATAAATAATATAATTTGTTTTGACTGTGTCGCTTATAGTTCTTTGCAATTTCAAAAGCTTTTGGCATAAAAAGAAGAAATATTTATTATTTACGAGTTTAAATTTGTTAAGATATAGGTTAAATATTTAGGTGAAATTCCCTTGGCAACCATTTATCAATAAAACATAAGCCTCGTTTGCAGGTTCTGTTTTGAATAAATAATTAATGTACAACCGGATGAAAACTTTAGTTGAGTGCCATGTTAAATTTAGCCTTAGGACAAAAACCTCATATGAGTGTAGTAAAGATGATAACACGTGGGTAATAACCGAAATTGAAAATGCTGGATAATTAATTCAATTACATTTAGGAGCATCAATGCAATTCTATATACACTATAAATTATAGTCAAGTAAAATTTAATTGTATCATTATTGTTGTAGAAACTAACACAGTATATTTTTGAAGATTTAAATAAAAGTTCTTCAATTTACTTATAAGTCGATCATCCAGCATATTGATTATGTTTACAACGTTAATTGATTACATATATATTTAAAACTTATAAATAAAAAGAATAGAGAGGCTAAAAATTATATTCGGAGAATGCTTGATAATTTGAAAATAACGGTATGTGTCAGAATTCTCAAATTTCTACGTTAATTACAACTCTTTTAGACAAATTTGAAAAATATTTTAACTTTTCGGTTTTATCAAAGAAAGATTTTGTTTTTGTTTTCAGCCTCACAGCATTACAGGAAAATCATTAAATAGTGGGGCCAAAAGCCCATATAAAACACCTAAAAACCACGCATATGTGTGGGCATAACGTGGAAAGAGACCCACACTAGGTTGGTTGACGCAAAGCTAAGGTTACGTGAGTTGGTCAGGTGGAGGCTACCTTACGTGGACTACACCCACACAAGGTGACACTTAATTAAATATAATAAAGTATACGTGGGCCAGACCCATACAGAAATTGTAAAAGCTTGCGGGGGCTAGACTCACGCTTAAAATGCAATCATGAGGGTTGTGTGAGATAAGCCCTCACATACGTAAATTATTAGTATTTTATTAGGTGGAGTTTGTTTTATCCCATATGTCTTCTAGTTCTTGTACAACACAGGTTATTAAAACACAGGGCACAGGTTATTAAAACTTTCCCAAACTACAATACCACCATCGTTTCAAAAAGCAATACATAGAGTATTTTCAAAACAGAGGGCAAACTGTGGAACTAACCTGTAGTGAAGCTCAGACCACCGTCGACCACCGACCACGCCCAAACACCGACCACCGCACGTCCAAACGTCGACCAAAAACTAAAAATCAACAAACGAAATCAAAAATTAAACCAAACAATCAACCAAAATCAAACTTACAATAGAGTGAAGATGCAATTTGAACCAAAATGATGAAGAAATCAGACGACACAGGTAGCATGGTGGCTTTTAGGACTTAAGAGCTGAAGTTTTTGGAAAAATGGTGAAGACGAACGCGCATGGATCTGAAAAATTTGGGAATTTTATAAACTAATATGAGTGGGTTGTGCTTGGGTTAAACCCACGCTAACTTTCTTTAAATATATTAATTTTCTTAAATATATAATTTTTAATTTATTTCTTAAAATATTGTGTCATAAGAGTAAATTTTTCCACTTACCGATAAAATCATATATTTCTAAAATCGGTAAAACATTATAGCAAATTCGTTCATTGTTATAGTCATGGTCATAATTTGTATAAAATAATTAATTTTGTATAATATGATATAAAATAAATTGTGTAATAGTTTTTTTATGGACCTCACAATTTATTTCTACTAGTTAATACGGATATTAAAATTAGTTAATAGAAAAAGTTTTATTTTTTAATGCATTAAGTACATTTTTTTAGTAATTTTTTATGTATAATTATCAAAAATCAAGTGTTATGATTTTAAAATATAGTTAAAATTATAACAAAAAGTAATTTAAAAGCTTTTTTTATTAATTTTTATGGATAAATGACAACCATATAATTAGTTTAATTTTTATGGATAAATGTACAATTACCTAAAAATTTTGTTCACCCTTACATGTTTTATAATTGATGACCTCCAGTGTTACTTCAAATACCAGTATGTTACTCTAGGTTAAATTAGAGAAAATTATATTGTATTTGTTACAAAGTTGAAAAAATTAATAAATTAACATATTTTTTTTAAGTTCGAGAACAAGTTTGTTAATTTAAAGATATAAGAATTAAAACTAACCTTTATGAAAGATATAGGAACCAAAACTTTATTTTTTTTTTCTACAATATATTATTTATATAACAACATCGGTAATATATTATTTACATACCAACCTCGGTTCAAACGTGCCTTTCAAATTGATTAGAAATGAATTGACTCCTTATCGTATATAATTTATGAAACAATGCTTATATAAAAGAAAAATAAAATTAGTATATGTCGGTGTAATACATGATTATTACACAAAATCACATAATCTTATGTCAAGTCAACAAATCACTTTAATCCTATTTTAATAGTATTAGAAATATAGATTTTTTTACTACATTGAGATATTGAATTATATTCATGTATTTAACCAAGTCAAACATTTCACTATTAAAGAAGTATTTATTATTTGTTAAAAAAATATTTCATTTCGTTATACATTATAGTGCTGGCATACATAGTGATATATATATATTGTTATTTTTGTTTTTTAAATGTATTTAAATAGATACATTTAAAAGATACATGATAAAAATTTAAAGTATAAATATAAAATATTAAACCTTTTGTGTTAACATAAACTAAAACTAAAGCAAGCCTAAAGCTTAATGGTTATTCTTAAGCTCAATTTAATTACACAAGTCATCACATTTATTAAACACAACCTAATATGATATTAACACCCACTAATGAGTCTCAAGCCAAATTGACACTCTCAAGTTCAATTTATTAATTCATTCTTAGGCCTAAAGTCGAGTTCTTAAACCCAATTTAATTACACAGTTCACATTTACTTTTTAACTTATTATTTTATTTACAAAATTTTTTCTATTATAATTTTTAGTATTCTTTTTCAATTTTTTAACAATTTATTTTTCAAAATTAAACATTTTTATAAATAATTTTATACAAAATAATTTAATTTTTTTAATTTCATACATACATACGTTTTATATTATTTTCTTTTTCTATTATTAAATTCACTCTTATAAAACTACAATTATTATTATAAATTAAAAATAAATTAACTATACTATTTTTTTAATTACAAAATTAAATATTTTATTTAGGTCATTCATAAAAAATTATATTTTTTAAATTTTTTTTCACTCTTGCGTGGGTTAAATTCATTCTGATTTTATTTTATTTTATTTTATTTTTTGCATTGTGTGGGTCTAACCCACGCTACCTACTTTTTTTTTTTGGGCCAAACCCTCGCTGCATTTTTTTTTAAATTTTCTTTTCTGTTCTGCGTGGGTCAAGCCCACGCATCCTGTAATTAATTTATTATTAAAATATTATTATGTGTGGGTCTCATTGCCGCATAATTTTATTTTATTTTTTATTTTTTTTCAAATTTTGTGTGCGTTAGGCCCACGCTGTCTACATTTATTTAATTATAAATACTTTTCTGTGCATGGGTAGTGCGTGGGCTGGATCCACGCTTTGATTTATTTTTTATTTTTAAATTTTTTCCCACTTTGCGTGGGTTGTTGTATTTCAGCGTGGGTTTGGTCCACACATTCTTCTTGCAGCTACCGGAGTGTTTTCTTGTAGTGTAGTTTTAGTTCTTTTTACTTACATTTATAAATATGTAAGGATCTGAGTATTTATACATATCAAGGACCATTATGAATGTAAAATTATTACTAACGACTAAGAATAATACCAATTTGATAGAGGAGTACCTTGGTTGTTGGCAATTATTTAATTTAATTCCTACTTTTGAATTCACGCATAATCTTGACTAAAGTGATTATTCTTCTTTTGCAATTTTCTCAAATGGGTTGGTTTTATTTATTATCTGTATATACTTATTATCTTATACTTAAATTTGGTTTTACCATATTTTGACCTATATTCAAGTCCATGTTAATACTAGCACTGGAGAATCTCCCACAATGACATTCTAAGTAAAGCAAACAATTTGATTTCACTTCAAATTGAAATAATCAATTGAGAGGGGTCATACGTGAGATGAAATTATGTGCACTTGTAGGAAAAAAGTCACTGACTACTGATCTTTGCATAAAAAAAAAAAAAGTTCTAGAACCAAAATAATTAACTCTAGGCTAAATGAATATGATTGGTCTAGCAAGTAGTATTAAAGTTATGTTAGGAGTGATAATATATAGAAGGATTGATTATGATTCTCTCTCCTTGTGTGGAATGATTTTTTGGGAGTTGTGTATAATTTCTTTGTTCCTTTTCTCTTTTCCTTGAATTTTACTCTGTTATCATTCTAATTTACTTTCTTGAAAGAAAACCATATGATGAGAATAATACAAGGCAGCATTGAGATCATTCTCCGCTATCATTGGTGTTTTCATTATCTTTATGGCGAAAAATACACAAATGAAGGAACTCTCATCTGATGTAGAAAAGTTGTTAGAGCTCATGGAATCGCGTGATAAGCAGTTTCTCACTTTGAAACGATAGAATTAGCTTTGGATCAACTTTTGAAACAAAATACAGGTTCGAAATGTTAAACTGTATTTCCTTAGATTTGATGGCTCTGATGTCTTTTAGTGGATCTTTAAGGCTGAACAGTTTTTTAGTTATTATCAAACCCCTGATGATCGATGTCTAATCATAGTTGTGATCCATTTAGATAAAGAAGTGGTTCCATGGTATCAAATGTTGACTCGCACAAATCTATTGTGTTCTTAGATAGAATTTACTAGAGCACTAGAAATGGAATTCATCCCGTCACCTTTTGAGTATCCACAGCTACAGTTGTTTAAACTAACTCAGATTGCATATGTGCATAAGTATTATGTTCAGTTTAATGCTATGGCAAATGGAATCCAATGTGTTATGAGTGAAGCATTATTGGATTGCTTTATTGGAGGATTGAAACCTGACATTAGACGTGAAGTAATTGCTCAAACCCCAACGATACTGATCAAATGTGTTTCTTTGGCCAAGTTGTATGAAGAAAAATACTTAACTAAACCCAAAGCCAATACCTCGAATTTCAATCAGAAATCACAAGCCACAAAGAACATGCATCTCTAGTGGGGCCCATGCTCGAATTCAAAGAACATTAGACAAAATCAAAAAGGGGTTTTATTGGAAGGGTATGAATGTTGATGTCAGTAAGTTTATGCAACATTGCTTGGTTTGTCAACAAGCAAAATTTGAGAATGTGTCTCCTGTATGGTTGCTGCAGCCATTACCGATACCAGTTCAAATCTGGAAGGATGTAGCCATGGATTTTATAATAAGGTTGCCAAATTCACTTGGTTTCACAGTAATTATGATGGTGGTGGACCGATTGTCAAAATATGGTCACTTTGCTACTTTGAAAACATATTATAATAGTAGAATGGTGGCTGAGGTGTTTATGTAGAATATCGTCAAACTTCATGGAATGCCTAAATCTATAGTTCCAGACAAAAATAAAGTATTCACTAGTCAATTTTGGCAGCATTTATTCAAATTCTAGGACACTTCCTTAGTGATGTCTTCGGCTTACCATCCTCAATCTGATGGTCAATCAGAGGTACTAAACACATGCGTAGAAATGCATCTCAAATACCTTACATCTCAGAATCCAAAGAACTGGTCCAAAGTGCTGGCTTGGACAGAATACTGGAATAACACTACTTTTCATATCAGTCTAGGGATGACTCCCTTCAAGGCAATATATGGTAGGGACCCGTCTACCTTGACAAGATACAATGCTGATGATTCGAACCCTTCTTTAATCAAGGAGTTATAAAATAAAGGAATGTTCTACTGGATCAATTGAAGAAAAATTTAGAAAGAGTTTGAATATATATGAAAAAATAAGCTAATAAGAATAAAAGACATTTGGAATTCGCCATAAGTGACTTAGTTTTGGTTAATTTACAACCATATAGGCAACACTCATTTGTTTTAAGGAACAATCAAAAGCTGGCAATGAGATATTTTGGACCATTTGAGAAAATAGAGAGAATAGGAACGATGCTTATAAACTCAAATTACCTAATGCTGCAATGATCCTTGTCGTGTTTCACGTATCTGCCCTGAAACAATTTAAAGGAGTTAAAGGAGATGTATCACAACCTTACATTCCATTATTGTTGTTGACCAATGAAAAAGGTCCATTACTTCACCCTATATATAAAGGTGAGGGATTATCAGGTGATTTTAAAAAATAGATAGCAGATATTGCAAGTGTTTCTCCAGATGGAAGGTATGCTTGAAATGAAAGCAACTTGAGAAGATGTAGCAGTGATACAAAAACATTACCTAAATTTCAACCTTGAGGATAAGGTTGGTTTCAATAGAGGAGGATTTGTAAGAGACTCAAGGGCAAAGGCAAAAGAGACTGAAAGACCAAGCAACAAAGAGGAAGAATCAAAGTCGATTGTATGTAGGCAAGGAACACCTAACACATGGAACAAAAAGATGAGACACGCGTAAAAGTGAGAAAAAAAGAAAGAAGATACCCAACTAAAATTAGGATGACTATGTGATTTAAAGATAATAAAAATAAGAAAAAGGAGTGTCGTGGTGTAACCTCTTTTTTGTATTGTATTCTCTCTCTATCTCTCTTCCGGTCTCCTTCTTAAATTTTAGAATTCTTTATAGGTTATTAATCATCCTGAGTCATGATTATTGTTCTTTTAAAAAAAATATAATATACTTTTTATGGTTGATTAATAGGCAGAGAAACTGTTTATATATATATATATATATATATATATATATATATATATATATATATATACTAATGTGATATTTTTTCATTCATATTATAGAATATTTAAAATATAATGATATTTGAATCTGAACTCAGAAAGTATCTCAAATGCCAAAAAAACAAATCTTATAACAGAAGTCCATTTGTATCTTGAAAAAATAGAAGCTATTTCAACCCAACATCATACCTGAAAATGAAAATCATTATATAAAATTATAAATGTATAAGTCTATGTTAGAAGTATACCCTTTGCGCTTCTAATTTCTTGGATTTCCATAATACAATCCCATCAATTTACAGATTTGAAAGTTTTACTTAATTGTTTTTTTGGGTGTGCCCAAATTTATTCAGAGTATTCTTTAAAATATGAAATTGATGACACACAAGCTGATAAGAAATGATAAATGGACTGTTCAAGTCATACCATACGTTCAGAATCCCGCTTGAATAAAGAAGTGAAGGCACATCACCATGCCCATGAGAAATGGTCAATAGAAAATATAACTATGAGGTTAACAGAATGTATTTCATTCTTTACCTTTTGCTAAATAAACTTCCTAGTCACAATCATACTCCTGGATATCACTACCTGAATTTTCTACTTGTTTTGTTGTTCCAATGCAAATTTGGCTTCATTATCTTCCAAGCATGCAACTTTTTCCTGAATTACAAGGTTAAGAATTAATTAAAAAAGCATCAAATGTTATTTTTTCAATTTAGTTCCTCAATGAAAAGTCTATTTCTTTTAGTTCCAACATGAAAAAGAACTTTACAAATGGATCCCTGAGGTTTGTCAAAGTTATAATAATATTGGACTTAGCAACTACTTCACACCATTTTTTTCGTTTTTCAATTTGGTCCAAAAGGAAAAAAATTCTTGATACCCTTATAGCTTTACTACATGATAAGGATTAATTGTAAACAATTTTTATGCAAATAACAAAATGAAGAGTTTATCCAAATAGAATTTTCCAAAGAGACATCAAAAGACATACCTGCGTTAAAAGTGTCACCGGTGCAGGTTGCATACCAAAATAAGAATTTGATTCTAATAACTTTAAAGTACGTCCGTGAGTGTCATCAGATATCATAATAACAAGAAGAATCTGTGTTTTGGATTCATCTAAAAGTTGAAAATTACACACATTACTCCAAATACTTTGAAATATGATAGTTATCATTAATAACTACGAGAGAGTGGACATCTTAAGTAATTTACTACAAATGCAACAGCAGAAATTGTTTTGTAAGAAAATTTTACAAGAGTTTTTTTTTTTTTTTTAATTTCTTTTTAAAGGAGGAACTTTTTTGTAAAAACAAATTTAGAGTGTAAGAGTCATTTACATGTCCAGAAGATGTTAGCACCTTACATTGTCTATCCTAAAATCACACTTTCAATTAAATGTATAAAATAATATGTAATTTTATGAATATTTATTTATTTTTTCAGAAAGAATCAGAAATGTAAGTAAAAATAAATAAAATATTTCTAAAGTTTTTATTTTGAATTTGACAAAGATTGATTTTTCTCTTACGTCTTCATAATGAAAAAATCAAAATTGGTATAATTATGAATAGAAAAAAATATTTATTGTTGTGTTAATATTTTTAATTTTTAAAATTTTAAAATTTTTAGAGTTTTTATTTTTTATAATTCACGATAATTAGAGTAAAAGATAGTGAATAACTATTTTAATACTGCTTAAGAATCCTATAGTTAACGGATAATAGTGTAAACTATATACCGATATAGTTGACTATTTGCATTAATTTTATTTTAAAAGTTTTTTTTTATTTTTTGAAGAAGAAAACAATATATAAAAATATTTCAAGTGATTATTTTTAAAAATTTGAATTTTAAAATATTTATTATTTTTCTTTAAAAGAAAACAAAAGTGGATGGATGTGTATAAATAAAAGAGAAGAGAGCAAATAGTAAAATTGTTCGACCAGTGGAATATGTACAAACATTTTAAAGAAGGTGATGTATATATATGAAAAAGAGGGGCTAGAAAAACAAAAATATTGAACCAGCTGAATGGGCTCAGGTTTTTAAAGACACGGTGCAGATATAAGAGGGAAGTGTCAAATAACAAAAATACTAAACCAGTCTAATGAACCCAGGTTTTTCTAAACACAGGACATATATAAAAAGTAGGTGGCAAATAATAAAATCACAAAGCCTCCTTTTTTGAAAAGAAAATGGAATTTTCTCCTAATTCGCATGCTGTGGGAAAAGGAGGCTCAAATCTAATTGCAAATGTATCCAACCACTCCAATAAAATACAAGATGAAACATGGCACACAGCAGTCAACGAAAACACAGAATCCAAAACGGAGCATCTGCATTTTTGCACTCCCATTCCTCTAAAAGGACACATGCTAAGGTTTTAGGGGAAATTCATGAAGGGTTCAGCACTTGTCAAACCCTAAACCCTAAATAGTTATAATTACATTTAGCTCAAGTTATTTTCTGAATAAAAAATTAAAGTAAAAAGTCTAATAATACAAATAAAAATACAAAATAAAAAAGGACAAATTTATTATTAGAATAAATTAAATAATACAAATGTAAAAATAAATGAAATAAACTGATATATAATAAAAATAAATAAAAAGTTAATAAAACAAACGTATAACCGTTAATATAAATAAAAAAGAGAAAATTTAACACTCCGTGATTCTTACTAATTGGAGTGAAACATTATAATTATAATTAAAGTTAAAAGTACTTTTAAGCTTAGAGCCGAGGACTTTAAGTTATACATACATCAGTTACAGTCACTATACCAACAAAATTATTATTATTATTATTAGTAGTAAATATAATATTAATAATATTAACAATATTAAAATAATAATAATAATAATAATAATATTCATCATAATATTAACATCATTAATAATAATATTAAATATAATATTAATAAAAGTAATATAAAAAATAATATTAATAATTATACTAATAATATATTATTAATAATATTGATATTTTTATTAACAATAATGTTAATATTAATATTAAAAATAATAATGATAATAATATTATTAACAATATTAATGATAATTATAATATTATTATTATTATTAATGATACTAATAATAATATTAGTAATATTAATAATGTTAATAATAATTATTAATAGTAATAATATTAATTAACTGTAATAATAATATTAGTATTTTTATTATTAATAATGTTAATTATAATAATAATAATAATTTTAATTTTAATTTTAATAAAATTAATTATTAATAATATTTACAGAAAAATAGTAAGTAATTACATATAGATTTTAATCTATACATAATTATTTATAGATTTGGATGTAGAAGTAAATTACTTACGGATTTATATCTCCAAATTACCTACAGATTTTTTCATATATAATGTAGGTAAATTTCATATGTAGTATTAAATTAATTTATAGATTAAATTTATATATAATTACTTATAAATATTTTTTAAATAAAATCTATAAATAAAATTCTTATGAAATATATCGATAAGTAATATTAAATTTATCTCCAAATAAAAATTTGTATAAGTAAATTGAAAAATTCTTGTTATATTAAACATTAAATAATAATGTGCTTGAGTTTTATAAACAAATACTCAAATTTAAGCTTGAAATACTAATCTTGAAATACTAATCTTGTACTTTAGAAAAAAAAAAAAAAAAAAAAAAAAAAAAAAATAAAAAAAAAAAAAAAAAAAAAAAAAAAAAAATTTTTAACTTAAAAAAAAAAAAAAAAAAAAAAAAAGATCTAAAAGTTACACTTTAAAAAATCAAGCTTAAAAATCTTACGAAATGGCAAGGCTTGTTCATCCTTTAAAAAGAGAACACTATAAGAAAAAAAACTATTTAGAGACCAATTTTTAACTATCAAATGAAATGGTTGTTAATTGTAACCAAAATAGTTACTAAATTAGATTTTGGTTTTAGTTGTTAAATAACTACAAAAGAGAAGTAATGATTGAATTTAGTGACTAATTAAGTCAAGATAATTAGTATCTGTCATTAACTACTAAGATTTTGTGACCAATACCATTAGATTCTAAATTAGTCTCTAACTTAATTAGATACCAATTTAGAATCTAATAGCATAGGTCACTAAAACCTTGATAGCTAATGTTAGATATCAATCATCTTAACCTAATTGGTCACTAGATTCAACTATTACTTCTATTTTGTAGTTATTTAACAACTAAAATTTAATTTGGTGACTATTTTAGTCACAATTAGCAACCATTTCATTTGGTAGCTAAAAGTTAGTCTCTAACTAGCTATTTTGTTGTAGTGAAAATGATTTAATCTCAAGAGTAGGTGTACCTTTTCTTTATCGAGTATCTTGAAAATATTTTCATATCAATTATCAACTAAAGTTACGTGATAATTTTACTAATAATCTTTAAATAAATCAGTTTCTAGAACTCATATACCAATAACTATTTTTTTTGATCTCCAATATAATGTGAATTTCAAAAAATCTTAAAAAAATATTATAATTTATTTATTATCGTGTTAATAAGAACTCTCTAGAAGTTCATATAATAACGTCTCAATTAAAGTGAATATCATCTCATACTCATAAATGTTATTTGTAATAGTTTTACTATTATTATTTTTTCACTTACTTAAATATTAAAGAATCTTTTAAAAATTTATTTTTTTTATGAGCAGAAAGTCTTTTGGCGGTGAAAGTGTTTATATATCACTCATCCTTCATCCACAACTTATTCACATATGTTCAAATTTTCAGAACTTGTTTGCTTAAAGGTGAAATGATAGTTTGTCTCTCATTTTGGTCATACGCGAGTTCTATTCCCTAAAATATAAACTATTTTTTAACCGTACAATTAATTAGTTATCTACCAAAGTCTATTGATATGCTTAATGTGTAAAAATATACTATAATCTTTTATAAATTGTTCATTATATGTAATAGAACAACAGAATTATTTATTTTTTAATTATCTTATTGATTGTTATCCTATTATTCAAATATATAAGAATGTCGCCACCAAAAGAGTGACATTTATATCACATACTTATTATCCATCTTTATATTATTATCGTTATTTAATTTCTTAGTGACTTAAGCTTAATTTTTTTTTTCAATAAATGGACCTCTATTCGGTCCGGTACTACCCTCATTCAAATTAAAAACTCATAATCTTTTCGAAGTTCCTCAAAGGTCACAGCTTAGCACAATAATTTAATCCTTCCAATAGTGGGTTCAAAAGATGTTTCATTTTCCACTATGAACAATAATTAATGTATTTAATATTAAAAAGATATAAATTGTAAATCATCCGTTAACTCTAATATATACAAGTAAATAATGCAACAAAAGTTAGCCTTTCATCATTACATGATTACAGTTGTTTGAGATAACAAGAAAATCAAATTTGATTTAAGAAAATAAAAGTAAACACATCTCATAAGTCATAAATAATTTGCTATCTGTAAAGAAGACCCAATTCTTACTTATTTCAGCTTAAACATTTTTTCACCAATTCTTTCCATTCTCTTCACGTCTTCATTGCAGGGTGCTAACTAAAATGTTCTCAGTTTGAAGACTATTGGTTGTGCTTTTGAGTTTTGAGTTGCCCTCGTCGTGTTTTATTTTCGTTTGTAGAAGAAGAACTTTCCCCTCCTTTCAGTTGTTGTGCTTTTGAATAACCTTACACTGTTTGTTTGTGGATCGCAGCATCTCCCTCCGTCTTGGTTTTTGCTTCTTTGTGGAACACTTCCTCTTCTTTCGGTTGTTGTGATTTTGAATAACCTTACACTACTTGTTTGAAGATCACTTTCTTTATCTCCATCATGTCTTCTTTTGGTTTCTAGAACACTCCATCTCCTTTCTGCTTCCTTTGAATCATTATTGTTGCAAGCGTATGCTCTGACATTCAAAGAAGCAACGAATATGCACATGTTTGTTAGTATAGTCAAATTCAAGTTAGTCCTAACCATATACTTGAATTAACTAGAGAACAGTTTTTGAGGCAACAAAACAAACTGGATGAAAATATTGGCATAATCTTATTACATGATTATTGGAAAAATGTGCATACTCTTGAATTAATTGATGTGTAAGATTTAAGAGAAATCTCTGATATATATCAAACACTTACATGGTCAACTTCATAGGTTTTTGTGCGCTAGAGTTGGACTTTGGCAGCAGTGGCATGTGCATGAAACCAGTAACTGAAAGAGCCATGAATAAGACCAAATTAAAGATTATTTTCCCTTGTTGTCAGAAATGATTATGCAGAAATTGATCAGAACGTTAATGTTTGGTAGTGGTACAACGAAGGTGGGATTTATAGGGAAAAGAGTACGCAAGAACATGCAATTAGTTGAAGCAGTCAAAACTATGGGAGGCGTCTTTATTTTTCTAGGGATGGATGGTCTAATTAAGTGGCACGAATCATCATAAAAATGAACGTTGACCATGTATTTCCCTGTATTATTTTTTATTATACTTTTATAGCCATTTAGCCTATAAAACCTTTTAAAAACATAACGCCTTTGTTTTATGTTTCATAAAATTATGTAGTTGTGAAGGTTTATCTAATTTAGATAATCAAAATATATTTCTCTATAATATATAACTGGATATACAATTTTATTCGAAATGGTTAGCGCATATACAATTCTTTTACCATTAACAAATTTGACTGTTAAATTGTATATACATAAAAAAACTTGCAAGGACTAAATTTTTATACTTTTTAGTAATAAATTTTGCGGCTGTACCATTATGACAGAAATTAGGTTTTTACTTCTAAGTAAAAATAATTATCTCATAACTCGTAGAAATAACTTTTGACCAATTAGAAAAAACACAATCCAACTTATTTACTCAAATAAAATAGACTATTTGATTTTCAAAACAAAAGCCGTTTTCCGTGTTGCCTTTTCAATTTAAGAGGCCTAGATTTATCTTTCTTTAATACTTTATATTATATTATATTATATTATATTATATTATGTATATTATCCTCTTAAAAAGTCTTCCAGACAAATTGGGATTGATTTAACGTGGAAATAAATTGTAAAGTGTTAATATTGAGTTACATTAATTAGATTTTTAAATGACGTTATATGAAAATTTTGAAAAGTATATTAGGAATTAATATCGTCCAAAAATTCCAATGACTGAAAGAATATTAAAGAAAGTATTGAGTTTTGTTGGAAATATATGACAAAAGCAAATCAGGTATGATTAAATCATAAGCTGTTTTATAAGTAGGTGCATGAGTTCTCAAAATGGTAAACAAATCTCATGAAGTAGTATTATAAGCATATTTGTATATATTGAATAACATAAATAAGGTTATATCTTATTTATTTGTTCACAAAGACAACATGAAGGAGAAAAACTCAAGAAAACTAGAAAAATGCATTACTAGAAAAATGACATTTTACAACAGGATTCAACGTTGGTTAGAAGAAAATTGTTGTAAAAAAAAATATGTTGATAATTTTATAATTAAATGAGAACATATTACATCGGTTGTTACATACAATCGATGTAGAAAATAATCCATAAAAACCTCACAAAAAAATTATGAAAAGGCAATTAAGCGCGTCACTTATTATATCGGTTGTTACTCCAACCGATGTAATAAAGTGACTTTGTATATCTGTTGAGCTTCAATCGATGTAGAAAGTGACGTTGTATAATCCAATTAAAAAATACATTTTGACGCAGACTTATTACATCGGTTGTTTAAAATAACATATGTAATAGATGTATTTTTAACTTAGCATTTTCACTACTATTTTTATTTGTCTTTCTCTCATGCCGCTTGAATCTCTCTAGATGTTCTTTACTACTTGTGTGCTCCTTCGTTGGTAGCCTTTATTGACTTTGCTTTGTTTTCCAAAATATTGGATGTGTGTGGTTTATTTGCTTAACATGTTTTTACGTTGACATGACATGTCATTAAAGATGTTATAACAACGATTTTACTTGATACATGAATGCCTGGTTCCACCTTTACCCCCTCGCCGCTCCTCTTTGCAATAAGTTAGTCTTTTTTTTTTTGTAAAATTCGATAGTTAAAAATTTATATTCAACCCAATTTTTTTAACAACAACTTCTTCTAGTGTATATTTCATTGTAGATTTCTTACATTGTATAGATTTACTATAGATAGAGTTGTCAAAATTTAGGGCGGAAAGATTTCAAGTGATCATAATTTTTTTTAGGAAGCTCATATTGAGTTCAAAATTTCATCTTTTACTATTTGTTTTCAATTTTTTTGGTATTTTTGAACTTTTTTTTTTCATCTCACATATCTATAGTTGTTAAAAAAATTCTAAAAATTTATGTGGTGTTTCTTTGTATGGATTAGAGATTTATCAACCCACAATGTTTTAAAAAGTAGAGATATTACATTGGTTGCTACTCACAACCGATGTAATAGGGGTTTTCTTTTTAATTGGTTAAGAGCACAACCGATGTAGTATCTCCTCTAGCGCCTTAATTCCATTATATTAAATGAGATACTACATTGGTTGTGACTCCCAACTGATGTAGTATCTCCTCCGAGCTGTCTCAGTGAACACTTTGTTTGGTATTTTATGTCAGTGATTTATTAACCCATGCAGAAAGTCCTGAACATAATACATCAGTTCTGAAACTGATGTAGAAAGTACAGGACTTTCTACATCACCTACATCAACATCAGTTCTAGAACCAATATGTAGAATGTCCTCGAGAACCGATGTAAAATGTGTTTTATTATTTGTGATGGGTATTGAAGGGGCATCTGAAACATTAATGTGGCTGGCAAATGGACTAAAGTTTGATGTCCTATTTGTCTCGCTTACGACATTAACAATTGTTCATTCTATATGAGTTCTTTGGTTGAAAAAAGTACATAACCATGATATTACTTTTATTTATGTATGCATTATTTGTAGTTGTAAATCAAAGAAGTTGTTATTTATCGTACAACAACATTGTCGCAAATAAAGTCTTCAAAGAAAAAAGCAATTTATATCTACTGATGATCCTCTGGCTAGCTTTGTTAAAGGTTGCTATGGCCATAGATACAAACCTAACGGAGGTTTTGTGGGAAGCTACTGTGTTTTTTAGGAACAACGACATCCATTATATATACACTTGTCAAATGTGTTAAAGGTTGTGAGAGGGAACCAAGAACTAAATAAATCAATTATTCAGTGATGGATGACGTAAAGTCTTAGAAAAATTATTTAATTTGACTTTATTATTACTAATTCATTAATTAATTATGTTTTAAATGATTTACTCTTATGTACATATTTGAATTATGTATTAATGAGAGTAAACATCATGTGAATGGATTGTAGTGTGATAAAAAAAAAAAAAAAAACTAAAGAGTATGAGAGTGGATATTATGCACCACATTGGATGATAATCAATGTCCAAGCTAGTATTGAAGAAAGGTTGAGACTAGGCAGTTATTTAACTAATTCATAATGAAACAACCTTTGTCTATTTTATGTACTAATTCAAGTTATTAACCATTTCTACTTTATGTACTAATTCAAGTTATTTTTTGTTGCAATATTTCATAACGTTTAACTATTCGATTCTGAATTCATAAACTATGTTAGATCGACGTGAGCAACATATTTTTTATCAACTACTACAACACATTAGGCTAGATGATAAAATGGTATTTGTAATTTTCCCTTTAACTTATGTTTTTTATGTCTTAAATTTTTCATTCTTGCCATTGATAATACTTTTTTATGGTTTCTTGATATATTATTCATTCCGGCTGGTTGTAAAATGCATATTTATAAAAATGCTACTTAGTGTTAATATCCAATTTTGTTCGAATGAAAAAAAATATAAAAATTAGAAAATATAAGTTTTTCTATTTACACTCATACTTTTAAATATGTAGCCGTCATTCTTATATGTTGATTGTTGGCTCAATTATTGATAAAAAAAATCCTATGACAATTTAAAAAAATTATTATCTTTTTATAACTATTTAAATTAGAAAAGAGTTTTGTAAGTAGAAATTTTATTCTATTACGTCTTTTTGTAAACTTCTCTGTACATACAAAAGGCTTACAAAAGGCTTGATAGTTCTATTGTGTCATTTAAAAAAAAAAATATTGTATTTACCTGCTGCTTAAAGATTACTCATAATGTAGAGTTAAGGGTTTCGGTGGGACGAATGGAACACGACTTTCTTGCATAAAGTGTTTAATTATAGTTATTCTTAGGAGTTTGTATACTAGGTAGAGTAACCAAGTATCCCATTTATTATACATATTTTGCTGATAAAAGAATAATGAAAAGAAGTCGTTATATTTTGGAAGACTTGTGATTCATGCTGATAAGTTCTTGAGAATGTATATATGTCAGATTAATGTTACACTTAACATGTCAGTGCTTATAATTTGAAGACCTCAAAGTCCTCAACGCGTATTTTTACTATGGATGAATGGTCAACTAAGTGCAACTTGCTTTTGAGAATAATTAGTTTGATTGGTCAAGATGCTATTTTGTCTCCTTCTAACATCACACTGCTTGTTTGTGGTTAATAATGTATTATCAAGGTTCTTCTATTTCAGTCAAAGTCCACCACTATATAATAAAATATTATTTTTATTTCAAAATGTGAGACTTGTGTAATTACAGATTTATTTTCATTATTTTTTAGATACATATTTATTTGTATTAATTTCTTATCCGCAATAAACAATATAGTAAATTTAATTACTTAAGAGGTACTTCAAAATCCTCATTTTTATATCAAAATGAGAGACATGTTTAATTAAATATTTATTTTCTTTATTTCTTAATATCTATTTTTTGAAATACATATTTATTTGTATTGTTTTTTTTTCTTTCGTTTATCTATTTATTTAATAAAATAAGAAGTGTGTACAGAAAGACATGAATAAAAAGTTTTACAAAAAGGGGAATACTCTGGTTAATGATTCATTTAATTAACCGTCCAGTTAGAAACACTTTTAAATAGCAAAATAGAAATCAGTAATCTAAATCAACTGCCAAAATAAAATAAAAATAAAAATAAATAAATTTTACAACAATTTATAACAATAAATTTTATATATGTTTTTTATATTTTTCCATCGGCAATAAATTTATCGTATTAACTAATTATTTTCCTCTTCACACATTCAATAGGATTAGAGTCATTCCGAAGGCATCCACTCCTTTTATTCACTGCATTTGTCCCTCATTATTATTAGTGATTATCTTTTTTATCAATAAAATAAATAAATAAATATAAAAGGATACTTCAACTCATACATAGTCCACGAAACAAAGAGTCTAACTGAATACAATCCACCACGAATTTAGAAAACTATCTTACCCTTCTCCGCACACAACCATAGTTAAGCATGTAAACAAGTGAATATAAGTGAATTGACCTTAAAAAAACTGAAAACCACTGTACATTTTCAAACAGAACTTATACTTTCAATGTGCCCACAATTTGCTTACAACGTGCTTGTAGATGCACCTTTCAATGCTGGTGACAAATATTTTGATATTTGTATCATGTAAGTAACTCAATATTATATAACATTAACTTAATTTTAAAATACCGACTTGTAAAATAAAATTTACATTCATATTATAAATTATTAAAAAATTTTATCTTTAACTAATATAAGATCTATAATATAAATTATTAAAAAAAATTATTTTGAATTGATGCAAAATTTTTAACATATCTTGTTGTCATAAATTAGGGCTATTCAGGTCACAGATTCTTACTAACAGCTCCATGTTGTTGTAGACATTCTTCCTTTTTATCTCCTATTATTTCTCTGTGTTCTTCATCTTCTGTACTTCTTCTGTATTGCTTCTTACACACAGTCCTCTTTTATCTATCCTTATATCTGACTTGCACCTAGAAAACTACCATCCTTTCCCTGAGCATCCATTGACAGATATGATTACACACACCAATATACTACCAACATTACCACTCAATAATTATCAACAGATAATAGGCAATTAATCAAACCCTTAAAGACACATCCATTCTCAAGAGACCCTACTGCACTCATACTTTTCTTTTCTGCTAACCCATCCTATCTACATTGTTGACACCGATTGCTACCTTAGTACAATTAAATCCAGTACAACATTCACGGTTAACATGTTTAATAACTAAGAGTGTGTATTTTAAACAATTGATTTGCTCTAATATAGAATACGCATAATCCAACAAAAATCTTTCATCATTAATTACATTATTACAGCTGAGATAAAAACGAAATAAAATTTGTTGGGAACATAGGAACAATACAAGGAAACAAAGCTCGTAAGTGGGATTTAATGTGTTTGTGGACCTTTTCCAGTTTGTGGTTCGTGCACTATTTTTGTTAGCAGACCATTGTCTCTGTCTTTGGTTGCTATGGTTTGATTTGTTTGTGGACCTTTTCCTATCCGTGG
>Ga0099824_1004410_pt1 | contig 20272 bp, 17 predicted proteins | sample SiratrowhiteBW_FD_76837 | JGI IMG/M metagenome (GOLD analysis project Ga0099824, IMG submission 76837) | Root nodule microbial communities of legume samples collected from California, USA - Siratro white BW | ecosystem: Host-associated > Plants > Roots > Nodule | place: USA: California... | reverse complement strand
TTTTTTGTTTTTTTTTTTTGTTTTCAATATTGTTTGTCAATTAACCCCTCTTCCTTTTTTTTTTCACATCCTCCCTTATGATTTTTTTAATTTTTGTCTTTTTTTTTTCTTTTTCCAGTTTTTTTTTTTTTTTTAATTTCTGATCAGGCATGGGAGAAGATTGCTCCGGGTTTAGCTTCCGAATTTGATTCACCCTATTCAATTCCAGCTATAGCACCACGACCATTGCTTATTATTAATGGTAGACATTTAGCATTTTCATTTCAACTAGGCTAACTTATTCATACACAGCTGCAACATAAGGATTATGCTTATTTGGTGTGTGTATATATATATATATATATATGTGTGTGTGTGTATACGTATGTATGTATATATGTATGTAAATAACATCTTATACCTTTGCATCCACCCCTATTGTTTAGTCAATTTAGTTATTTCGCTGATTTAGGTTTTTTGAATATTTCTAAAGTAACTTGTAATAAGCATTTGCTTGGGTTTTGGAAACTCTAGGTGCGGAAGATCCTCAGTGTCCCATTGCAGGCTTGGAATTTACAAGGTCAAAGGCTACCGAGGCATACGAAGCGTTTCAGTGTTTAGATAATTTTAAGGTATGAACTGGTGTTTGTTGGTCACTTCGGTGAGGAAATTATACATTCTAATATTGTCTTCGCCTTATCAGTTTATTAAGAATGGGTTTAATAATTGGTTGCAGCCTGCAATTTTCTGATTTAAACCGCAGAGTTTTATCAATAAAATCTCTCGTAATAATAAGAATATAGATTTGGTTCCAACTTAATTTTACAAAAACTTACTTGCAGGGTGAAATTTGCATTGTTTGTTTTTTTTTTCTTTGATCAGATATTTTTGGGTAATCCCATAAAGACATCAATACACCTTGTTTATAGGCACTCACTTCTTCTTGCAAACCCCAAATTTCTTATATCATCTCCAATTCATTTTGAAATAGCCTTTTCAAAATATAAAAAAGTACATTTTGGAGAGCTTATCTAAAATGAATGAGAGATAGTGAAGAAATTTATAGCAGTATAAGAAGAAAGAGTCTTGGCTCTGATACTAAGAATGTGGTATGAGAACTCAGTAGGGGTGTTTGGTTGGTTGGGGATTCAGTTTGCGCATGTTTGGAAATAGTTTTGGAGGGAAAGAAAGAAAAATGTTTTAATTTTGTATTGATGGGTGTTAATGATTGGCTTCTTTTTTTTGGTCCAAGTTTATGATGGTAGCTTTTACATGCAGTTTATTGCAGAGCCTGGAGTTGGACACCAATTAACCAGATTTCAAGTGAAAGAATCATCTGATTGGTTTGATAGGTTTTTAAAGCCTTAGCCCGTGCCCTCAGACTTCATAAATTATAAATCAGCTTGCACTGGCTCATTGTTTCATTCTATTCTCTTTCTGTTATTGTATCTGTCATGACATGAACAAACCAAAAAGCTTTTTCTCTATTGTACACTTCTTCTAGTTCATGATGATGTCGATAAATGTTATGTTGCACCCAAGAGAAATCATTCTTGTGAACTACAGACATTTCTCTTAGAAAAATTTATCTCACCTTGTGATTCAAGATAAATAATTAATGTAATTGGGATAAATATCTAAATTAAGATAATTAAATTTTCGGAGACTTAATTTAATTAAGTGATTTTTTTATTTAATATAAATAAGGTAATGGTATATATTATTTTTACTTAATAAAGGTTTATATCTAAAGATAAAATAAGGTAATGGTATATATTAATTTTTAGAAATAATAATTATAATAAATTAAAATTATATGTAATATAAAAATAACCATTATTCTTTTTTGTCTATTCCTATAAAATGTAAAATTTATAAGATAACTAACTTGAAAATTTGTTTTAAACCCTTATAATGTTCACCTATTTTATTAGTATAGCAAATCTCATTACTTTTAAATCTTTGATTTATTTTTGTCATTTCTAGTTTATATTATTAAATTTAATATTTAATATATAAATATAATTTAAAATAGTTTAATTAATTTTTAGTGCCCTATCTTAATTTATAGTATTACTTTGTTATCTTAATTATGTTAGTTAATATTTTTTATTTTAACCTTAAACTAATTATAGTTAAAAATAATAATTAAAAATGTCAGATATTAAAATATAATATTTTTGTAGGAAATAAAAGTAGATAATTAATATTTTTCGGAATTAAAAACATAATATTATATTTTGTAATGATATTTTTCATCTTAAACTCGTAAATGAATTAAGCTTTTGATATAAAAGAAAGTCAAATATATCTCCTAACTTTAATTTGAAATTATTTTATGTTAATGGTCCTTTTTCATTCCCCTGTCTCTCTTATCATATATTAAACAAATGAAGTGATTTCATCCCCATATAAAAGCATATAGTATCATGAAATTGATAAGCAAAACGTTTATATTAAAAGAGTATTTCAAAGTCTCTCCTTACCAATTAAAACTTTAATTCCACTGATTCAGTCAGTCTAATCCAAGAGTTTTTAAGATGCTTAGGACTCAAATCATTGCAATTGCAAATGAAAAATTAGATGAAAAAAAAAAAAAAAAAGACATAGTTTTAGCTGACAGCTTAAGGATTTGAAGTTCTTCTTTATTTTGCCATCAATATCAATATTCTTTAATTTCCCAATAAATACCAAAGAGCTACTGTAAATAGTATTTAACCAACAACAGAAGTCTAGAAATATACTTGTAAATTGGTACATCACATGCAATTAAAGACAATAAATGAAACATTTAGTGCACCAACTTTCCATCCATTCTCTCAAGCACCATTGAATGTACTTCTCTTCAAAATACCATCATTCTATGTATTATTGTGTAAGTTATCTTTATAATTAAAGAAATAAATATTATTAAATAGTGTACACGATAATTTATAAAAAAAATCATATATAGCACTAATAAAATAAATTTATAAATATGAAATAAAAATAATTATTTAAAGAAAAATGTGATTTTTCTAATAAATTCATAAATAAATAAATAGATTATATTTAGAAAACCAAAACTTTAAAAAATGGTGATTGTGTTTTATTTTTTTATTTCTTAATTTATTTCTATTAAAATTTTATTTTAATATTGTTGTGGATCAAATTTATTTTTGTTCTTACCTTAACTAATTTTATGTGGGACTTTTGGACCTTAAAATTTTTCAATCCACACATTAAATGAGTTAATAAAAAGAAATAGATGAAAATTGATTTATAGGTCAGGAGTTAATCCTGTATTTCTACATATCACCATAACTAGTGACTTCTGGATTATTTCTATTTGTTTTTTTTTTTAAGTTTGATATACATTACAATAAAAAATTCATATTACAATTTGATAATTCTATTATCTTTACAGGAAAGGTGTAACCTTTAATGGGAAATCATATTATTCTAAATTATGTTGGCTTATGTGAAAAAAAAAAATCAAATATATGTTTGAGATTATAATTTTTTTTAATAATAACTAGAATAAACCATGTTATATTCTTTATTTGCTTTTAAAATATACACTAACATCAAATGACTCATGAGGAGGCACATACTAGTTACTTACACAAATGTGTTTTTGGTCAATCATAAAAGGAACCCGCCCATTAGTTTGAATAAGTTTAAGAATAATATTAAAGTACCGTTTTAACTTATTTATTGTGGATAATAAATATTCATTTTATACAATTAAATTAAATAATTGCCTTTTTCCTAAGACATTATTTTGGATTTTTTTGCTTCTTTTAAATTATATTTTGCTTTTGAGTATACTTAAAATTTATAAATTAAGTAAACATATTTCAATTTATCAATTATTTTTTTTATATTTATAATAAATAATTTAAATGGGGATATAATGTTTTGTAAGTATTAACATTTTTTTGCTGTAAAAGACATTAATAACTTACTATATAAAATTGCGAGAATTGAATTTAGAGAGAGAAAAAAAAAGGATGAATTAAAATACAAGTAAAATGAACAGTTACTTCTAGAGAGTTCAAAGAATTTTTTTACTATTTAAAAACATATTATGTGAAAATCAATTCTAAAAGACAATAAAATATCAAAAATGTCTAATTGAGATAAAGAGAAAAAAAAATGAGAAACTCACTTCATAAGTTCTGCATTATAATTTATAATATAAGAACAAAAAAAATGAACAGAAAATGCACCAAAAATAATTATGTTTTGCACTTTGAAGCAGTTGGATATTTCTTCCTACTTAATTGGTTAACAAAAATGCATCTCTCTTTCAATAATTAGTGTATAGATAATATACCAAATGTTACTAGAAATCATTTGGTTCAGAATCTTAAAATAATCAACAGAGTTCTAATTTTTAGGGGCATCTGCTTCTGCTGAGAAATTTTTTTCATTAAGCCGACGCATGATTTAAACTTCATTTTGAGATCAATATAATAGTGTAAATTTAAAATCTGCCCCAGAAAAAAAAAATGACATCATATACTATTCTTTTAAGCAGAAACATGTCCATACATAAATGATCACGATCTCTAACAAAAACCAGTAGTAATAAATTAACAAACACAGGCATCAAGTATCATCTGTGCATTAAGCAATCAACCGATAAAGGATCCAGATTCACATTTCAGTACCAACTCGGCACCGAAATTAACCATTAGTCAACCAATGTCAATAATGACCTGGAACACAATGAACCCTTGAATAAACGTCAGAAAATCAACATAAAACTAAACCTCTACAAACTTACAACCCAGACTAGGTTTTCTACAACTGAATATATGATGGATCGTTATGACTCGCATACAAACAACTACAAAATCTTTTAGCCAATGGAATCCCCCAGGCACTTTACACCGATCTGATTACTTTTTAAAAAACTTTTTGGGGGTGGTTATGGAGCCGGTATCCTCCATTTCCTTATATATTCAATCTAGGATTCCAAAATTTCTTCACTGTCTATTGCATACTCTGTCTGAAGGGTGCAAGATGAAGTTTCAGGGTAAACCAAATTTTGATAAGGCTGATTGGAATAACGTTGAGAATGCCTGCGATGAACTTTGGTCATCAGCTTTTACTTTGATCTGTGACTTGGCTGATGATGTGTTGATTATACACTCTACAAGATAGATTGATGCTGCTTCTGCTTTCTGAGCAAAGAAAAAGAACTTAAAGTTGGGAGACTGACCGCCAGATGCAATGCAGTGTATTGAATGACTTTGCATGTGCCGCAGGAGTGCATGGGGAGTTGTCAAGGATGCGATTCCCTGAGGACTTAGAGAATATTCCTGTACCAGTTTATACACCACATAAAAATGCTTGACATTTTTTGATGAATTATCAATGAAAAAATGTATATTAAAGTTTTACACAACCATCCAATTATTTGGTGCTATATAAGATGTCATATTCATTAAATGATGCGGCAACAATTCATTGGCTGACATTGCAAAACTTTCTTATTGTAAGAGCTCGTTCAAATTAAGTACAAGTTATCACATTAGTGAAACTGATATAATTTAAAAACAAACCTCTGATACAGATATTGGCAGTTGACGCCATTTCTGCTGAAATGTGCCAGGATCCAGTACAGCTTTTGGGTTTAGGTTCAACGGAGGAGGAGAAGGCGTGGCTGCAGTCCCAACTGAAAAATCTAAACCAAGCAGATCATCAATTGCCAAGCTAGAAGCTGGTGCTTGACCTGATATGCCAGTACTTGGAAATGCCAAATCTGCAAGTGGTTGTGAAGTTGTAGAAGGCGCAGATGAACCATTGTAGGAAGGAGCATTGTAGGCAGAACCATTGCTACCAGGTTCTCTTACTTCATCTTTTTCTGAAGTACTTAGAAGCAGATCCTTATCATTTGCTTCCACTCTCTGAGCTGGAACAACAGACTCTCCAGATTCTGCAGTAATAGATAGATTTCCAAGTTCATCTGCAAACTCAAATGTCCCTCGATGTTCTTTATCCGTGAACATATAAGAAGGCTGCATGAATTTGCTATTGTTAGTTTGACAAATTTAAAAATACATAAGGATCACACTAATATAATGTTTCGACTTTCAAGTTATGATAATATTAGATAGGTGTTTAATTAACCTATCAAAGAAGAAGCTAAACATGTTTCCACTTTCAAGAAATGTTAATATTTAGATAGGTGTTTAATTAATCTATCATAGAAGAAGCTGCAACCTTCAACGAGTTGAGAAACAAAGTTTGGCCGTACAATATTTTATATTTTTAAAATGTAAAAATGAATTCTAATTGAAATAACTATTGCAGCATATTATTTAGAATATCTCAGGTGAAACATTAAGAAGTCAGACACATTTTACGGGAAGAGAATTCAAGAAACAAAAAGCACACTTTAAATGGTAACGTAAATTATTTATTATTTTCTCCTCATTTTATCTTTAAATTTGCTTAAAATAGCAACATATTTTATTAAACTTAGAAATGGTGCCAAGTACCTAAAATTGGTCCTAACTCAACCAACTGTTTCATTAAAGCCTCTGGGAGGAAATAGTTTGGCTACCTTTTGATATACAACAGATAGACTGTTAAATTCATCAAATATGCGATCTTTAATTTCACTGCTCTGGGTATCAGCAAACACTGAAACTGCTTGCTTTGGAGGGTTAACCACACTCTCTGCCACAGATACATTGTATTGCAGAAGCCTGTAATAAAATAAGGCCCTATCATGAACATCCTGCAATCAACAAAAGGCTCATTGAATATACCACTGCAATCCAATCAATTCATTGCTTTGACAGTTAAAAGTAGAAACCAGTAACAAAATTTCAAACCTGGTGAAAATCAGCAAGTCCAGCTGCCAATGCAGCACCTAATGCCTTTTGAGTTTCAGGTGGGCGCTTGAAGAAACACTTCATAACTGCAGTAAGAAGATGTAAGCGAACCTGCATCATGAGACGAGAAAGCAGTTGTTTAAAATATAGTTAAGTAAACATAGATACAAGCTAATACTCTGCTCATGGCAATACTGCTAAATAACTTCTTACCTTTCTCTGATAAACAATGGTTTTGTATAATTACGTGCAATTGCCAGGGGAGGGATATCATGTTTTCATTATTACAAAGATAATTATATGACAATCAAATTAAAAGCTCCCTCAATTCAAACCCAACAATAGTTAGTGATTTGTACTATATTGTTTCTGCTTAGGCAGGGAGGAATAATTGAAGTAGGAGAGTTTCTCAAGTTTCAGAAGAACAATAGCTGATGCTTGTGCTAAGCCATTTGCATATAACTGGCAGGACACAAGAACAGCAGCTCAGGCACAAAGTGAGACATGTTGAACTACCAAAGTTAGTCACAATACAAGGTTCTTGCCAAACCCACTTAACCAAGATTGTTTAATCAAACCCAAAAGCTAAGCTTAGGCTAAATTGTATTTATGGTCCCTTCAATTCTTGATCCACAATTTTGTTCCTCTAAATTTTTTATTTTAAAATCTGCAATTTTGGTCTAATGTGCATACATTTTTTTTTTATATTTTGGTGATAGCTAAAATGTCAAAGCTTGATATGCTGAATGAATAAGGTTGAATCCTACCATCAAAGAATAGAAGTACAACATGGGTAGAACTAAATCTATAACTAAGATTAAACTGTCCCATGTGTTTGGTCGGGCATAGCATGGCATTCTAGGAAATCTAAATCTCAAATGCAGAAATTGCAAGATTGTAAAGCATAAAAAGTACTACCTCAGCAGAATGCTCCTCTTCCCAATTTTCAACTAAACTCTCCAAGACATATGGAGCATCGTGCATGTCCTGAGAATATTCTCCCAACATCCATATAAGAGCTGCCTTAGCCTTGGGTTCTTGGACATTTTTGCTACTGATATTTCCAACAACAGCAATACAATCCTGACTCCATTGAGGATATTTTCTTAACAGATCTTTCACAAGCACCTGTACAAATGAACTTTCAAAATTTGCATTAGTCTACCTACTATAACTAAGGCAAATCAAAATGCCATACTTTACACACATGTTTGCTTAATAATATGAAACAATGTGAAAATACTAGGCACTAGTTCCAGGGTATCTAGCAGGCACTTGTAATATTTACCAAAGCTTCAGAAGTAACATAGTCCTTTTCCATCTCAAGAAACTGGAGAAGTCGATCAACAATAGCATTGACATCATACTGCTGCAAAGCTATCTTCCCAACAGCTCGAATTGATTCCCTTGCAATGGGAATGTCAACATTTGCAGCATATTCACATAGTTCTGTCACTGAAACGAGAAACAAGAAATCCATGAATAAGTAATTAGAAGGGGTGCCTCAGACCAAGGAATAGACATCACATTCAATCATCTTACATCAATTACTCCCTCTTCCTAACCCTTGCTCTGTTTGGTGTTACTTACCTATCTCATAGGTGTTGCTCTCATTCGCAACTGCAGTCAGCATTTCAAGCTTCAACTTTTTAACATATGACGGCTCATTGTACTGGCAATAGAAGTGTTTATAGTCCAAGGAAAATATATAAGGTGCACGCATGACCAAAAGATGCAGGTGACTTAAAACCGCATAAGATTGTTCTGGACTTCCTGAGCTCACTTGAGTCAAGAGAGGGGCTTTGATACGCTCATATACCTAAAAAACAAGAATTAGCAACAAAAATCACAGATAAGCAACCAAAGCTGATTAGGTCAAAATAACTTTAAAATAAAAATAAAGAATAAGTGATACCACTGACAGCTTAAATAAGTATGTAATCAAGCCAAGCTGAATTGGCCATGACATATACAAAACACAGATAAAACTTAAGATTGAGGCTGCGCTTTAATTTAGGTTATACAAGAACTATATCAGTCACCTAAAAATTGAGGACATGGAATAATGACATGAAATCAACACCTGACACAGCGCTTCAAAAATACGGGGCAGTAAATAATGGATAGACATAAAAGGAAATTGCTGACTGAAGGTGATGTAACATGTTGATATAAAGGGAAAAAGTGAGATCACACAAGTTACAACAAATTTGCAGAAGTGACAACAAGTGTGGGAAGCATTGGGATAATTCTGGGTGGCTGTATCACAGGGCATAATATTTTTCTTTTTCCTGTTTTTCTCTCTATAGTAACCAGAGCAGTACTCTGAATTTTATCTATAATTCCTAGTCATGGTGAATTTCAGATCCAATCAGAATAACACAATATAGAAATAGCAAGGACTAAAAATCAAAACACTTTCAACTACGTGTACCTCTCTTGGAGGAACATGTACATACTATTAATATATAGCTAGGTTAGAAAGTTTATCAACAAAACAATGCAAAGCATTTACAGAAACAAGATAGCGAAACACAACAAAACAAAGCCCATGGAAATATTAAAAATTGAGCTGTTCACGAGAAGCCTATCAAAGTTAGATGAATTAATATCCTGCTCAAGATTATTCATAAATTTAAGAAGTCACGATGTACACAACCAAGTTAGGTCAAACCCAAAACTCACAAATAACTTACTCGTAACACTTAACCCATTGCATCCCCAAGTTTACACTAATAACATACAATTAACACAATTACATCTGTCCGTACATGAATTACGAAAGCCTAATCTTGCAGCTAAAAAACCTAAATACCAAATGTATACGTATTCTGCGAGTCATTCAGTCAATAGTAGTTAAAAGTCATTACTAGATATAAAGCAGGTAAAATTCAGACCAGAGAATTGTCAGAAGAAAAATAACACGTATAAAGAAATGTCACTATGAAAAACAAGGAGATCAAATGTGATGTTTGCACACACAGACACACAAAAATCAATGCATACCTGCTGATGAACATCAGCCATAGACAAAGTCAACTGTAGAAATAATTTAACAGTTGCCAAGACAACAGCACCATTTGCATGCTGGAGTCTATCTTCAAGGAGATTCATCATATCAAATATTTCACTGCTATCTGCCGGAATGTACTTGCTCACCAATTCCAGCACAAGACATTGTGCCCATTCACTGAATTCCTTAATGCTGCAGGTGAAAAAATAAGGAACTGGTAAGTTTTCTCACAATTGGTATTTTTGCAAGATATTAGATGCTTTCTCTTTATCTCTAATATGGCTGCTATAACTATCAACACATTATATAGTCTAATGGGGCTACATAAGTACATATTATAGGTAATAAACATTCTTGTTCACATTTGTGAAGATCTATTCGGTCAACCATTTACTTCCACAATCAAACCACATATTATTAATTTATATAATGTACACAAGGACAGAGAAACTAAGATACTGGCAGATTATTCTGTAGCGCTATGAGTCTTTTTCCCAACAAGAAATGGAAAGACACAAAACTCCATTGAAAGGAAATCCAACAGGAGGGTTGTTGAGAAGATTCAACTCATCAGGTGTGTTATAATAAAAGCTAGTTTCACCTTAAAAAGTGTTAATGAAAGTCTTGAAGAAAAGTGATTTAGGATTAATTCAATTTTACAAAACCAACTTGTAAGGTATTGTCTTATATATTATATTTCGGCACTATCTAGAGTCAATGTGCGACTTTTGGTTTTCCCAATACACCCTCTCACATGCAACACTATTTGGCATGGTGTGTGTATAAGATGGTGAGTGACCTTTCAAATAAATTAGTCAATCTTGCAAAACTAGCTTGTAAGGTGAAGATTGCTTCCACTAATATATTATATTTTAGTATTATTTCTAATCAATTTGGGATGTAGATTTTTCCTAATGGAAAGAGTGCAACAGTCCTGTCCATTCAGATAAGATAACTTGAGCACCACAGCTTTCCCAATTAGAGTTCACCAAAGTATCAGAAAACAAGGAATTACTTGAGAAAAGATTACCGATTCAAAAGGTGATATACAACTGGCTTGCTAAGTAGAGTTTCTCTTTCCCTGGCTGCTTCCTCTGATGTAGATGACTCTAGGGTCCAAATTTCTTGTAAAGCAGACAAACAATTTGCGACTACCTGATCAAGAAAAAATGATGAAATATATACGTAAAGTACAATTTATTTGATGACTGCTGATGTCTTAATTTTTGAAAAAGGAAGACTTTTCAGTCTAATATAGGTGAACAACAATTGAAAAACATTAAGAACAAAAAATTAATACACATACTCACATACATACACACACAAAGTTGCAGGGTTTGATGATGATGATAATAATAATAATAATAATGCTCAAAACAGCAGGCATTGACATCATAACAAAGCACTTTAACTAGAAAAAATAAACAAGATGAATTCATTTTTTAATAGGGTACAACCACAAGTACTATACCAAAAATCACGCAATTAACTTCTTAAGCAAACAAAAAATCATTAAAATGAGACCTCAAGGACCTGCTCGTTAAAGTGTGATTACTCAAGGAAATTTACTGTTTTCAAACAGAAAACAATCAAAACACTGGTTTGAAAAAAATTGACAAAATAGAAAAAGTCATAATTCAACAGAACTTATTCTTGGGGTATTTATTATTGCACAGGTTTCCTAATCAAATTATGATCATGCCATGCAAGCTCTTATATATTTTTTATTTAGTTACAAGTTTCATGTATGTTTCTCTTACCAACATGATATACACACTTGTAAACGTCCAGGGACACTTACATAAGTCAAGCTAATAATCATTTGGAAAACAGAAATGGAATGAAAGAAACCAAATCAAGATCAAGCACTATAATTTTTTAGTTTTTAAACAGCCTATTCGCTTGCAATTCATTAATCATTGGGCAATTTAGATTAGCTTGATTCTCTAAGTGAAACTCTTGATTCTTTACAAAATTCAAACAACACTGATATGTATGATTTATCATAGGTTGAGAATGAAATTTCCTTAAAAAATGGAATCCTCACCTGAGTATCAGGGTCATTAAGCATCAAATGCTTCAGTATTGCTGGAAAATCTGCATCAATACAAGTAGAAGCCGATATATGGTACAGTTTCAAAACCCCAATAACTGCCACCATCCTGACATAACTATTATTGTCCTTCAACCCAGACCCTAATGGCCCAACCAAATATTCCACAAGATTTGCCACCCGGAGCGAACACAAACTCCTCAATGCTAGTCCCCGTATCATTGGATCCTCATCTTTGCAGTCTCTTTGTAGAAAATTAATCGTCAAAAGTGCAAGATCAGGATTGACCTTTGCATAGTTCCCAACATATAAATAGCACATTTTTTTCAGAACAATGTCTGATGTTGCAGAGCACATTACCATCTCGCCAAAGAGAGACGAGACATCAATACCAATAGTCATATTGGAAATCACCTTCTTGAAGAGATCCCTCTTAGAATCATCAGCACCCGGAGCTCGGCTCCCAGCAAGCTGCCGGAGCTGTGATTTTAGATCGGAGACTTCACTCTTCCTGATTAAAGTAAACATTAGGTCAGTACTTGAAGTGAAGATATCACACCACAGCCAAAAAATAATCAACCGTACAGAAAATAATTGGGATATTAACAAGGACAAAACTTAAATACAATTTCTTACGGTTTTTTCCAATCAATTTTAGAATTTCAACTCAATAATATACACAATAAAGGTTTGCATTAAATGTCAACATAGATTACTGACTCGAAACTTCAATTTTTTAATGGAAAACAACACAAAAAGCACCTCAGGAACAGTATCTAAGTTGTCTACAATTAATTACCAATAGCTCGTCTGAGGTTAAAAATAAAAATAAAAAAAGGGCATAAAAAGCTAATGCACCAACTCAATGTAGTTAACTTAGCCCCTTTAGCCATTCCAGAAACAACTTTCTGAAATGAAAAGATAACGGAAATGGATGAATCCTCCTGAAACTATGCTATGCGTGCTATCGAGCGCGGCATACATAACTCAACTACTTAAGTAATAACATATAGACACATTATATTTCACAATTATACGCCAAATAGGACAAAACTGAACGGCATTGGATCTCTAATGTTAATGACAACAAAGCAAAGTGCGCATTCAAACATTTGAAGGCGTGTTGCGAGATAAAACCAAAACATAAGAAATTTCGTATTAATCTGAAACCAAACCGCGGCAATTGCGATGCAGTTGCTTCCGCAGATGAGTCCAAATCGAATTTGTGCAACATTCGAATAAAGAAAGAGAAAGTTAGAAAGAAAGAAAAGAAGACGCAGGGACGGTGGATCAGGGAACTGACCCTGACGGTTGTGACGGCGACGGCGATCGATGAGACTGCGTCGGCGGAGGAGCCATGGCCACTGACAGTTGAGTAGAACGACCACGCACACGGTTAGATCGCCCCTTTGCTTCTTCAGAGAAATTGAGATCTAAACGAAGAAGTTAGAAGAGTGATTGGTAATTGTAGCTGCAGTGCTGATTGAGCTTCTAATTTTTTTTTTATCAAATATTAGAATTGGGATTTGGTGAGACGAAAATTAGAAAGTATTACTGGTAGAGATGATACCCAGAAATAATAATAATAATAATAAATAATAATAATAATAATAATAATAATAATAATAATAATAATAATAATAATAGAATAAATAAATTGCACTGAGGGATAAACTTTCGACGTATGAGAAGCTGAAGTGGCGAGATCTGATTGCCTTGGTCCTGTCTCTCTTTCACTTCAATGGCATGCTTTCTCAGTAAGAAAAATAAAATAAAATCGCAATTATTCTAAAAGATATTAATAATCATAATGAATAAATAATTGATATTTCATTTTGTAATATATGTTGATGTGACGCATAAGCCACCATTGTGTTAATATTTTTTTATTAAATATCAGGTGCATACAAAGACCAAAAATGTTATTAAAATAATAAAAAGTTTTTTAAAATAAGAAAATTAAATTCGAAGGAGAAACAATAATTATACTTTATCCATTCTTATTTTAAACTTAGATTAAAAGTGGCGTTTTTAAAGGAAAAATATATTTAAAATAAATTTTTATTTTAAATTAGAAAAAACACATATCTTGATCTTAACAATTGCATAATTGAGTCTTGTGTATATGTGTATTTTTTTCCAAATAAATGCCGTTTATTTGGAAACAAAACGACATTAGCGGAGTGTCGTTTATTATTGTGGCGAGATATTTTGATTATTTTCCCTTTTCAGTGAGCCGTTGAGTCCGTAACTCGCACACACTCTGCGCCAACCCGATAACGAGAACACAGTGAAATGGTCCTTCTTCTGCACCTTCCAAGGTTCCCTCTCTACTTGATAACCTCATCTCGCTCTCTTCCTCTCAGAGCCCTTTCTTCCAAAACCACCCTCTTACGCCCACCCAAATCCACTCTCACCACCTCAGAACCCGTGACCGTAACAAACCCTTCTGCGACAGAACTATCCCTCGAGAAGCTCTTCGTTCCGCCGGAGACCACCGTGTCTCTCGACACTGCCAGAGTGTTGAACGGTTCCAACATTCTGCTCAGCAACTACGCCAACGACGCCCTGATATCGCAGGCCGAATTCGTGAAAAGCAGTGTGAAAACCGAGGACTGCCCCTCCGATGGCCTCCCTGAGTTTGCTCTCGTTGGCCGCTCCAATGTCGGAAAATCCTCGCTCCTCAACTCTCTCGTGCGCCGCAAGAAGCTCGCCTTAACTTCCAAGAAACCTGGTCCGCTGTTCTTCTGTTAAATCACTGTTTTTTATATGTAATAAACAGAAAATTTGTGTTCTCTATGTTAGACATGTGTTAATTGTTGTAATTAGGTTATCAACAACATTAATAACGTGTTAGATTTGAGATTTTCATGTGTTTAGGTATTTGAACCTTTGGTGAGAGAGGGGATTTGTGATGCAGTTCAGGAGAGTGTTTTAGATATCGTAGATTAGGATTAGGGTATTTTCGACGGATTAAGTTATACAGTATGTTTGGATTTCAGTTAAAAAAAATGTTGTATTTTTTATGTATTATTCCACAAGTCAAAAGTCTCATATTGTCTAGTTGGCTAATATTCTAAGTGTTTATATATTGACATGATACTTATAAACTTCAAAGTGGATAGCAAGAGTTGTAGGCTTGCTTGTAGGAGTTTGAGTGATGATATTGGCCTCATTTGGGTTTCTTTAAGGTTCAAAATAGTGTAGATTTCCACCTGCTTGTACAAGGCCTTTTTTTCGTAAGCTTAATTTATTTTTTCTTTTTTGTCTTTTATTCCCATATATTTCATTATCCGATTTTTGCCATATGACCGATGGACTAACTTGTATTCTACTTTTTGGGATATTTGTTTTCTATGATACTTGTCTTGCACGTGTATAACCTTTGGGGTATGCAAACATTGTTTTTAGCTTATATTCGATTAGGTCCAATACTGTACAAAGGATCAAGTAATGGATGTTAAGGTGCTGGATATAGTATATAACAGTCGTGCATTCCCAGTGAGAGTTGAGATATGATGGCAGGATTTTTCACTTATTGCTAATTGACCTTTTCTTTCTCTGTGCATTTATTTACATTAGAGTATTGAATTGTCTACTTTCTACTTTGCAGGCAAAACGCAATGCATTAACCATTTTCGGATTAATGATAGCTGGTACCTGGTTGATTTGCCGGGATATGGGTATGACTTTAGATGATGTGTGCTCACTTCTGCTCTACTCTCAAAGTTTTTGTTTTATTTTAAAGATGCTGGACTTTATTTATTGAATCTTATCGATTGGAAATGGATTTTGATAATATCCTTGATATCAACAGGACTAGCATGCTATGCAAATTTTATTGAAATGCTCAAGTTCTATTATAGCATTTCTTTTGCGTTTAGGCCAGATTTGTTGAAATTGTAGTTTATACTGTTGACTAATAATTTGATCCTGTTCACCATTCTCAAGTCAATGACAATTATTTTCCGTCATGTTCTTTTAATTAGGTATGCATCTGCTCCGCATGAACTTAGAATGGACTGGGAAAAATTCACTAAGGACTATTTCCTTAACCGCTCAACATTAGTTTCAGTATTCCTTCTAATAGATGCTAGCATTCCTGCTAAACAAATTGATCTTGACTATGCCAGTTGGTTGGGTCAGAATCAGGTAATGGTCAAATTTTTTTCATTAGCAAGTAATTTAATGAAGCTATATGTTTTAGGTTTACATACCTTCAATCCTGCATATACTACCTGATTTGATGGTTATGGTATACCTTGTGTGGAAGTTTGACTCACTTTTGTCTTCCTGGAATATTTCTGTATAGTTGCTGCTACGAACTACATATTGGCTGGTAAAATTTCTTGTAAATGATAATTGGCTAGCATATGGGAGTTGCTGTCATTTAGATAATGTGCTTGTGAGTATATAACATTTCAGTTACGGAAACTAAAATGTTTAAGTTAGATACTGGATAATATCTGCAAGGGGTCTATCTTTAATCAGCTACCACTTGATCATCTATATGGAGGACACAAAAAATGCAGTAACAACTTATATTAAGAACTCATCTATATAACATGGGGACAAATAAGAATACGGTTACAAATTAAATTAGTTATTACAGTTTAGCTATTGTCAAGATATAAAAAATATTCACTGAAGAGCTCGCCCCTAAATGCCAAGCTGTCAAGAGCCGGGTTTTTATTGAAGAGGAAGGTTAATAATACACCCTCTAAGATGAACAACCAAGCTCTAGTATCGCTTGATGTACTGGAGAGTGTCATATCCTAAAGGTCGGGTAATTAAACAGGGAGAGCCGCTAGCCCTCTACCTATATCGGGAGCATCATAAAGTAGTTCTAGTTCACGTCTCACACCTGCCATATGGGACTTGTGCTGCTGCATTAAGAGAACAGAGTTAATAGTTTTTTCAGTAGCAAGATTGGGTTTTTAAATATAGTTTTTCTTTCAGATCCCAATGACAATAATCTTTACCAAATGTGACAAGCGGAAGAAGAAGAAGAATGGCGGCAAAAGACCAGAGGAAAATGTTGATGATTTTCAGGACTTGATTCGAGGTTTCTTCCAATCAGTGCCTCCATGGATCATGACCAGTAGTGTCACCAATCAGGGTCGTGATGAAATACTCCTCCATATGGCACAGCTACGGAACTATTGGCTTAAGCACTAATTCTGAGAAATATGGCTTTGTGAGAGCTAGTACGTCAATCTTGAATATAGATAACTGCTTTATGTTATGGCTGGTATTCAAATTCTAAATTCATCCAATATCTCAAGTTTATAGTAATGGCGAAACAGCTTTAAATTTATTAACATTTTATATTGTGCCAAAAATAAAACGAAAATATTTATCATTGCAGATACGCGTGTCCAGATAAACTTGCTTGATCAAAATATCATTTTATCTATATTTTCCATGGTGTGCCTCTCTGTGTTACCCAAGTACCTACAGCCTACAAGGCCTAAAGCAAGTGACATGAAAGCTGGATAATGAAGACCATCTAGAACAAAGCTCGATATTGTACAACACCATGCCCGCGTGAGGTTCTAACGAAGTTTGGTTTTACAAATGTTATTATTTATCATCCTAAAAATACAAATGATATTTTCATTCAAATACTTGGATGCTTCCAAAGATCTCGTTATTGATTTTAAACATCCTGTGTACAAAAATTTGTCTGTCCCCCGATATAACATTTCATGGAAAACTATAACTTTCCATGAATGCTCAGCATGCCCGCTGCGTATTCTTGTTCTTTTGGCCGGAGACGAGCTGAAGAATAAAGATATATGCAAGAATGCAGCCGGTAAACAGCATCCATGTAGAAACATGTCACTTATTCTTTGTGACAGTGAGACGAATGAGATATCAGATGTCATTTTCAATTTCTGTTGTTTATCAAATGTATCAATTACTCATTATGCTCTTGGTGTCTTTATTTCCGTGACAAAAACTGCATATAAACTATTAATCAGATATCTCAATCATGCTGAAAAGCGGTGACACTGGTTAAGATACTGGGCTAGTAAAAGAGTGTCTTTGGTTAAGTAACGATTGAAAACGATGCCCACTGTATGTGTGCACATGTAATTGTCTCAGTGATGTGGTGAGATTGAAAAATTAAATGTTTGTAAAATAAAAATTTACTTTCATTCTAAATCTTATAAATCAGAAACTTAGTCTTGTTTTTTTCAATTGTTAAATAGATATAAATAGTAATTTTGTATTCGAATGTTTTAAGCTCAAACAGTTAGAAGTGTAAATATTAGAGGACTGCTAAGTACAGAACAATTTGAGCACATATAAGCTTAAGCTATTTCACTAAAATTCTCAACCAAACTAGTCAAGGTTAGCAGAGATGAGCATGGATGGTAGGAATGTAGCATGTAAAATATGATATAGTATGGAAAATATGTTCCAAATTTTCAACCAATCAATGGAGACGTTTTCTATTTTAATTTAAATTTTGAAATTTTTTTTTCCTTTATATTTTAATTCTTTTTGCCATTTGCAAACAATTTTTAAATATGAGATGAATTGAAAAAATTTCTAGAGTTTCTATAGATTTAAAAAAAAAAAAAATCTCTTATTTAAGTTTTATTTTATATCATTTAATCGCATGATGACTTTATCAACACCTATTTTATACATTTTCTAAGAGGTGTAATAACGTCTATATGTTGTTTTATAGAACAAACCTTCATACTTGTATCTAATAGTTATATATCAAATTTGTTGTGTTTAGTAACAAGTTTCCTAAAGTTTTTGTTTTATCTTTTTCGTTGTGTTGTTATTGTGTTTTTATCTTGTATTTATGTTTTCGTTATACTCTTTTATGCAAGTTTATACACTTTTATAAGTTCAATTTGTATAATGATGAATATAATTGTCTTTCCTAATTCCATAAAAATATAAAAGAAAAAAAGTTAAAGTTCTCACCTTAATCAAGTTAATTCAAATTAGATAATTATGATGCTGAAATTGTTGATTTCACTTAATTTTGTTTGGATTGGGAAATAGAGAGTGGACAGAAAAAAATAAGTGGAAGAGATATCAAGTGGAAAATAATATCATCTGAACTAAAAAAAATTAAAGATACATTTAATTCAAGAAGAGGGATTGAATGGAGTCTAAAATGAAATGACTTATTATTGCAAAATAAAATAAGATTAGTGTTTAAGAGAGCAAAGAGAAATAGACATAAAATTTATACTAATTCGTCATACAATTAAGGTTACGTACAGTTTTTTTAAATGATTTAGTTTTTTTAAATGATTTAGTCTTTTTAGACGATTTAATCTTTTTAGACGATTTAGTCTTTTTAAACAATTTAGTCTTTTTAAGAAGACTGCGTAACAGTTTTCACTAAATAAATTTTAACACCTTTTCAAAAACTGAGTATTATATATTTTTTCACGAATTTTAACGGTCTATTGAATATCACACACCTATTTAAATAACGAATATTTACACATCTCTAAACTCAATTCTAATTTTTTATGTGATCAAAACTTCTTAACAATAAAAAAAATACTATTAAATAACAAATATCATTAATAAAACTTACTTTTTATATTTCTATCATTGTTTATATATATGATCTCATTCTTCTTTCATCTTTTATATTCTTTATTTTATATAATATTGATAAAATAAATTTTTAATAATAATATAATTATATAAAAAAATGATATATTTTACATGAGTTTTTTATAAAAATTTTGACCGCAAAACGCTCATTAAATTTTGTATAAAAATATAGCATTTATTGATTATTTTATAAAAATAGTGCTAAACTTTAAAAAAAAAAAAAACAAACTATCACAAATCATGTTTAATATAGTTATATTGTTTTTTTTTAAATTATGTTTATTGTATCTTATTGTACTAATTTTAAGGACTTATTATTTAATTTATCAATATCAGAAAATTCTCCAAATAAAATATTAAAATATTATATAAAACTTTATAATTATAGTGTAAAGTTAATCATAAAAGCCGTGAGAAAATTATTTTTAACTCTTATAATTAAAGTAAAAACAGATTGAATAACCAAGTTAAAATCTAATTATTTAAAAGCAAGGTCTTAAAAAAATACATACTAATTCCCTCAAAAAACAAACAATAAATAATTAGCACACAGATATCCAATAAGATACATATTTTTACACATTTTTATTGAATACCTACTATCCATGTAAAAATATTTTATACTAACAATACACACATAAATTAAATTAAATGAGGACTTGTTGTTAGCCTTATATTGAATATAAACGAAATTACTTAAATATCCAAATGAAAAAAAAAAAAAAAAAAAAAAAAAAAAAAAAGAAAAAACCCCACAACACACTCCCCAACCCCCCCCCCCTTTTTATTTTCTTTTTT
>Ga0099824_1004405_pt1 | contig 20281 bp, 9 predicted proteins | sample SiratrowhiteBW_FD_76837 | JGI IMG/M metagenome (GOLD analysis project Ga0099824, IMG submission 76837) | Root nodule microbial communities of legume samples collected from California, USA - Siratro white BW | ecosystem: Host-associated > Plants > Roots > Nodule | place: USA: California... | reverse complement strand
ATATATATATATATATATATATATATATATATATATATATATTGGTAAACTAATTTTTCTTTTAATTTAAATAACTTTAACTTTTTCTTACTTTTTATTTTTTTTCTAAATTCATCTTTAAATCTAAACAAACTTAAACTATAAAAAAATATAAGAAAAAATAATAGTAACATTGACCGTCAGAATAAACGATAATTCAAAAGAAAATATAAAAAATGATTTTGAAAATTGAAAAAAGAGAGTCACCATTAACTAGATTTCGAGTCAATTAAAGAAATAAGATGAAGGCAATTTTCAAAATATATATTTTTCAAAAGGAAACAAAAATACAGACAAAACCAAACATTTTTTTTTTATTTTTCGGGATCGACAAAGTTTTGACCTTACCCTTACATAATAAAAAATCAAGATTACCTAGTTTTTTTTATGAAAATATTTGTTTATGTTTCAATATTTTTTAATTTCAAAAATTTTACATTTTTAAAAATATTATATTTTTTAGAAATTTGACATCTTTGTATTTAAAAAAATTGATTTTTTAAAAAAAAAACAAATTTCGTATTAAACATCATTTAACGTGTACGTAATTTTTAAGCTATAAATATAATCAATTATATATATAATCATTCTTAATTTCCAAAAAGTATGAAACGGTTTTTTATATAGTAAAAGAAAGTGATATAGCGTATTCTTTTTATTTATCTTAGCAATATAAATATTCTAACAACAAATAACTTTTAAATGTATCAAAATAAATAAATACGAACACTCTCACTCATAATTATATAAATTGATTAACAAAACCTTTAAATATTGCGAGAAGAAAAAAAAATCATTTAATTTTAAGCTACAAATCTAATCAATTATATATATAATCAATCTTAATTTCCAAAAAGTATGAGACGACTTTTTCATATAGTAAAAAAATCTATAAGTTAAATGTTAAGAATTTAAGTGATATAGCGTACTCTTTTTATTTATCTTAACAATATGAATATTCTAACAACAAATGACTTTTAAATGTATCAAAATAAATAAATATAACAAATGACTTTTAAATGTATCAAAATAAATAAATATGAACACTCTCACACATAAATATTTAAAACATTTCAATATTGGGAGAAGAAAAAAAATCATTTGATTTTAGGATTTGAGTAAAAGGAAGGTGGACCAGCCACAAAGGTTGTCAAATTAATAAGTACAAAATTCATATTGATAAAAATAATAATACAAACCGTGGTACCTACATTATTAATAGTACTTCACCTAATTGTTAAATTGATATTATTTTGTAAATTTATTGCTTAACTATTTTACTTAAATTAAAAAACTAACAAATTTTTCAATTTTTACACATTTTTAAAATGTTAAATTTCTGACAAGATAGTAACATGTGAAAAGTAAAGATTAAAACGATATTATTTTGTTATTAATTTTAAAAAAATGATGTTATTTAAAAAAATGTCATTCTTTCCTTTTTTTCATATTTTGTAAACTAACCAAAAATAATTAGAAGAATAAAAAATATTATTTTATTATTTAAAAATGATTTTCTTCACTTTGTTGTTTTTATGATAAGTAATCTTTTATTAAAAATTTAATTAACTTTTAAAATGTATAAAATTAAAAAATTTAACACTAAAATATATTAAGAAATTTGAATGATAAAATTTATAAAATAATGACATTTGAATGGTAATTATGTTATTATTTTGCAGGTACCTTTTAAACAGCAAAGATGCAATGAAATTTGAGATACTTCATCTTACTTAAATGTTTATTTATAAAATAAACAGCAAAAAATAGATGAAAAGTTGATGTTATCCAAAAGAATAAAAATAATTTTCTAAATTTTAGCTACCTCACTGGGGTTGTCATCTACGTGCCAAATCAAAAACCTTATAGGAAAAGTTACATCTTAAATATGAAACTTGAAAAACTCAAGATACACTAATAATTTAATAATGATATGTCAAGTAATTAAATAGGTGTTCTAGATTCCAATTCATGTTCTAATGAGTAGCTAATGCACCAATAAATGGTTTCATACATTTTGTAAAAATGTTTTTATATACATTATTTATTTAATTATCAGTAAATACTAGACTTTCAACCATGATTCAAAAACAACCATAATTAAGAATGTTTTTATGAATATTAAAAAATCAGTTCCATAACTGATTGTAAGAAAGGATCGGTATTTGGAAAGTTTTTGGTGAAGGGAATAGGCTGTTTTTTCCCTCATGCTACCAAAGGTATCTTCTAGCCTTCTCTGTTTTGAATCTGAAAGATTAAGATTAAAAGGTGTGCAATGTAGAAAGAATACAAGAAGCTTATTTAGGAGAAAAAATAAAAAAGAATCACATAGTTCAGGTGCAGGGTACCACCGGATTGCAACATAGTCCCGGATAAGAGTAGGTAAAATCATCAGTCAGCAAAATGGTTAGAAGAATGATTTTGAAAGAGAAATAAATTTGATTGCATTTTCCAGATGAAAATCTTCAAAGGTAGAAGCAGAACAGAAATAATAAGTACATCAATTTCCAAGAATACTTACTGTCCACAATATAGCCGATGCACTTTCATCCAATGAAAGTTGAGCAAGTCCAAAATCACATATTTTTAGTCCGTCATCAGCTCTATTCCATGTCATTGTAAGAGATCGGTTGGCTCTAGCAACAACAATGTCTTTTAGAGTTGTTCTTTGATCGCTCTTGTCTTTTAGAGTTGTTCTTTAATCGCTCTTGATGTTGCTCCTTTTTTAGTGTTCCAAATTTAAGGTTAGAGTGTACAAGAATATAAATTAGAGTTTAGAAGTACCTTGCAAGGTGACTGAGCCTGTATTTATAGGCGTAGTAGTGGACTTAATGAGCTTGGGCCCATTCTTTTCTGTCATGGTAACAGAATAATAATGGACAGAATAATAACGGATAGAATAATAACAGACATAATAATAATGGAAATTAATTACAAGATATTCAATTACGCTTTTGCATTTACTCAGACAATGACGACGCATGCACTACTCCTCTATTGATGCATGAACACCAAACCCTCCATTTTTGCCCTCATCAAGGAGTTTGAAAAGCTCTCGCAGGTCTCACCACATTCGCAACCTCTTAAGATCATCTTTTCCATGGCAGCGCCTCTAGCCTCCTCGTCGTCGGCGCCACGGTCACGCCCCGCGGCCGTCGATTCTGCCACCGCCACCACCTGTTGCCGGTACGGGTGACGCATTGCTGCACCGCCTAGTGGAGCGTGGCGAATCTGGCTCCCTTGCCATGTTCGATGTCGTCGTGCACTTCCGTTGCACCCCACCATACCATCACCACCACAAGGCCTTCTAACCGTGGTCACACCCCTGTCAACGAGCCAGCCTGCCATGCCGCAACTCCCGCCGTCGGCAGCATCTCATTACCCTCTCCCCAATCCTCCAAGAACCATAATCTCTTTCTCTTTAAACCACTATTGTTGTTGTCGGAGGCCATGGGGTTATAGCCACCTCGTCGACCTCCTCTGTGACACCCACCTTGACGGTGGCAGCTGCATTGCACCGCACATGCCCCTTGCACCTGCACCTTCGTCGCGGGACTCGCACCTAGGCTGCAAGGATGGGTTCAACCCTAAAATGCCTTTCTCCGTCAATCATGCCATGCACCATGACGCCACCGACCGCCACTACCTTGAAGTGGAGGCCAAAGCCATGACCTTCCTCTCTCTCCACCGCCACTGCACCTACTACGTATAGCAAGTGGATCCTCCAGCACCTCTTAGTTGCACCACGCCTGCACACTACACAATGCACGTCCTGCCATGTACCTTCCACAGTGCTTCATGTGCTGCCAATACACCAGCCACCACCATTGCCATGCACCTCCAGTGCACCCCGGGCAGCAGTTCCACCTCCACAACGCCTAACCGATACCATGCAACTCCACCGTATCCCGCTGCCCCAAGGTCTATGGTATTGTCTTTCAGCACGTTAGTTACAAGTTCTTAAACGTGATGGCTTGCAGGTTTAAAGAGTGAACCTCTGGAGTGCTGGCTGCATTTTTGATGAATTGTTGGCTGACAAGCCTATTATGCCTGGTTGAACCAAGGGAGTAGTTCTCAAGCATAAAGATTAGACAGTTTTTCAAAGCTGTTCGAGAACACAAATTGATGTAGATTCTATTGCTTCAGCAGCGTGTTCCACTGCACTATCAGTTTTTTGAATTAAACTGGATGAAGGGACGAGAAGGCCTACTGTAGTGCAAAGAGCTTAATCCATCGAAGTCGCATGGATCAATTTTAATTTAGATTGGACAAGCCAACATTTTGCAAGCCACGGCGCAAGCTCAATATACCTTAGATATGTCCTCTTACTTTGATGTTCCCACTTGGGTGACAAGCTGATTACTACTTTGATACTGTTGATCTAAAATTTTCTCTCGGAAAGGGAGGAATTACTCTCTTCTATCTCTAGCACTCAGATGAGATAGGTGACAACCTTTATAAGGAGTTACGTTACATCCGCCTATCCAACAAATCTTACATGGGGCAGCACTGCTCAGATTAATTTTTCTAATCTTTTTATTTTTGAAATATGACTTATTTTAATTAACTGTTGGAGGCTTGTTATTATAATACATTTATTCTGTCAAAACCTTTCCAGTATCTTTTTAATTTGGTTTTGACAGGGAACTGATGGGCTATCTCTCGATGAAACCTCCATTTGCGATCATTATGACCGAAACGTGCTCCAGCTTAAGGTACTCTTGGCCATTCGCGATCATTACGGCCGATCGAAAGGTGGCCCCAGCTTAAGGTACTCTTGGCTTACCATGAGGCCTCCACTTGCAATCATTACAACTTCAAGTACTATTGGCTTACCATGAGACCTCCATTCGCGATCATTACGGCCAACCAAAAGGTGGCTCCAGCTTCAGGTACTCTTGGCTTACCATGAGACCTCCATCCGCGATCATTACACTGAGAGGTGTATAAACATCTTTGCGCCACATCGAGAGGTGTATAAACATCTTAGCGCCACACCGAGAGGTGTATAAACATCTCAGCTTCTCAGCTCATCAGAGCCTCATTCTCAGCTCATCAGAGCCTCATTCTCAGCTCATCAGAGCCTCATTCTCAGCTCATCAGAGCCTCATTCTCAGCTCATCAGAGCCTCATTCTCAGCTCATCAGAGCCTCATTCTCAGCTTATCTCAGCTTCTATCAGTTTATCTGTTTATATCAGCTTCTCGGCATTTTAGTTTTACACCCACAGACCGTGAGGTGTATTATTACAACTTTTAACAATTCAGATGAAGGGAGTTGTCACATCACACTCGAAAATGGGACTCACGCAAATCAAGAAAAGGCGCGTGTAAATCCACCTTTATCACATGTTTTAGACGGAGAGCGCAACAAAGCTAATCATTACCTACTCAATACTAAATCCTCTTCGGTCGTTACTCGCCCTCGAGGACTTGGGGGGCCTATGTACTATAGGGTTGACCGATAACTAATGACCGATCGATAAGTAATCTTAATTAACTACGCCTTACATATAAGGCGAGGGTATCCGAGTAAATGCAAAAGTGTAATTGAATATCTTGTAATTAATTCCCGTTATTATTATGTCTGTTATTATTCCGTTCGTTATTATTCTGTCCGTTATTATTCTGTCCGTTATTATTCTGTCCGTTATTATTCTGTCCGTTATTATTCTGTTACCAAATCATGACAGAAAAGAATGGGTCCAAGCTCATTAAGCTCACTACTACGCCTATAAATACAGGCTCAGTCACCTTAAGCAAGGTACTTCTAAATTCTGATTTATATCCCTGCACACTCTAACCTCAAACTGACTTAATAACAGTCCAAAAGCAAAAGTCTGTAATATAGTCCATTGTCTTCCATCATGAACTACAAGGTCAATACCTCATTAAGCAAATTTTGTTTACATAAACCATAAAGTGTATATTGAGACAGTAGCCTCGAATCAAAAGATCTTGAAAAGTCTACCCACCTTACAGTTCCATCAACAAGTACTATGCAAGCGCACATGTTGATTTGAATTCTCGTGTCATTTTCCTGAATAATTCAATTGTAATGCCTACATAATTCAATTGCATAGAATATCCAATACCGAAATATGTAAGTGATTATATCTGATTGTTGATTTCTATCATGCATCTCTTCAACCAGAGCCAAAATATAAGAGATTCTCCAAGATTTGCATAAACCATCAACAAGAGAATGTGGTAAGTCACTATATCAAGAACCACATTCCACATGCATATTTCCTGAAAGAGATTCATAGCCTCATCTATCGTTCTACCCTTCCATAATCCATTAATCATGATATTATAACTGTAAACATTGTTTACTCCCATTTGAGTCATACCATTGAATACATATTTACATTTTTAACTTCGTTAATTAAGTAACACCCATCAGAGTCATACCATTATCTTTCCTTCTTTACACAAGGCATCAATCAGTATAGTAGGTATAACATCTGGAGAAATACCATTTCAGAATACAAATTATAAGTTTCATTTACAAGTTTACCCTTCAATAGAGATTGGGTTGTAATTACCACATCAGACATGGTTGATCACCCTTCAACTATTCTGAGCAAGGAGCTCTGGTTTCTCCTATTTTGCACAACCCATTGATCAATATCTCGTAATTTACTTAGTCAAGCCCAAATATTTGTTCTACCACATGAAAGTTGAGTGCTTTATTGACCTCTGATGGCTATAATTAAGGTAATGGCATTTGGGTGATAATTGAGTTCGAGAAATGAGAAAAAAAAAAAAAAAACATTTGACCTAAGGTGGGATCGATATACGTAAAGAAAAAAAAACACAACACCTAACTCCTATTGTACGATTAATCCTACGTCATGATCAATGGACTATGTAAGAGTAAAAGATTGGACGAGACTATGAATCTGCGCCAGAAAATGCCTGGGAAAAAATATGGTTCGTGATAAAGTGACTTTACCCCTCTTATTGATGGTTTGTGCAAAACTGGAAAAACCTCTTTTGGAGTCTGATGAAGGAGGAGAAGCAATGCAATGGCCGCAGAGTTCCGTTGCGGCGCAGAGAAAACCCTAAATTTTCTCATCTCTGTATCTGCTATTTGATCAGTGAGTTGTGGTAACGTGTGCCTGTAAGTAACCTTATATAATAACAACTCCTTCGATATTGCATAGTCACTGGAAAATTCTCTACTATATGTAAATATTGTTTTGATACACATATTTTTTTTATGTTATATTTTAGTTTTGTAATTATTATTATTATTATTATTATACAAACTTTTTTATAATCGTCATATCATGACATCTTCCAACATAATTTCACATTATAAACTATCTACACTTTATTATTTAACCAGCCGTATTATTATTTTTTAAATATAAAGACGTGAAATTCTCTTTTTCACTAATATTATATAATTAATATTGTATAATGGGTGTTGTTTTTTTTTTTTATTCTAGTGTAATTTTTTTACAAAATTTTTAAAATAGATAACTTTTTAATTCATGGAATAATTTTACCATTATGACATAATTTTATTTAATTTAGAATAAAATTATATTATTATAGTATAATTTTAATGAAAATTATAGCATTAATTAAAATAGTATCTGGTATCATTTCAGTTTAATTTTTAAATAATTTTATTATTTTTTTTATAATAAAATTGTGTCATTGTGAAAAAAACAATTAATTTAGAGTGAAATTATATCATTATGATATAATTTTAACAAAAGTCGTAGCATTGATTGAAATAGTGTCCTGTACAATTTCAGTTTTTTTTTTTTAATTCTTATTATGAAAAAACAGTGTCATGATTATTTTATTTAATTTATAATGAAATCGTATTATTATGGTTTAATTTTAATGAAAATCATAGCATTAATTGGAATAGTATATAATACAAAACCATTTTATTATTTTTTTAATAAAATCAAGTCAACTTAGACATAATTCAGCTAAAATAGAAAATATAATTTTTTTTTTCATTTTAAAAATTTTATAAAAAATTGCATCGGAACGGAAAAAAAACAATAGGTGTTATTAGATGTTTCATATATTATTATTTATAAAGAATATTATAATATTTTACTAGAAATATAAATCATAAATTTTTATTTACTATGATATAATTATGATTAGTTTTATGCTTTATTTTGGTACTTTTTTTATTTATAGATAAATTATTACTCGATTATTCTGTTTAATAATATATCTCTTTAATTTTTTAAATCAATATACTTATATAATTTAAAACAATTGATGTGAAACTAATTCAAATAAATTTATTTTTATTTGGATTCAGGAGAGAAAGTAAAAGGGTGGAAAGGAAAAAATAATAATAGAAATAAATTATTTAATTTAACGAAAAGGCAAGAGAAATAATTAATTTATTGGTTTCATTCTTATATTCTATGGTGAAAGATAATTTTCTGTTTTTATTTTCAATGTTTCTGTGTAATCAAATATTTGATTTGCAATACAACTTCAATAAATGTATAATATCTCATATATTTAGTTATTATAATAATTTATGTTTTAATAGGGTCTATTTTATATTATTAGTGAGTTAAATTCTCCATGATGGCGGATTTTAGGCAATGTTATAAATATAGGGACATTTCAGCTTTTGCGTTTTGCACCCACATTTTTTTATCTACATCGCGTCAAATTGGTGAAATTTCATACATCTCCTCTAAGAGTTTATAATTAAAATCTAGTTTTTTTTTTTCGTTCCCTTTGTTCATCGTTTTTTCATATTGTGTAATCTAGTTCTTTTTCTTTCCCTTTCTTCGTGATTTTTTCATATTGTGTTGTTAGTGATTGTACTTTGTCTTCAGTTATGGTTTGTATTATTCTCATATAAATTTTTGAAGTTAACTTTTGTGTTTATATTGTCAACATTTATCAAAATTTATTTAACTTTAAAAATTAAGTGCTGACTTATCATATTTTTTTTGACAAATAAAAATTAAGTGTTTAATTGATTACATCTAGCTTTTACATTTTAAAAAACTATTCAAATTAGTTTAAAGGAATTGTAGCCATCTCACTCTCTAATTATCAACATATAATCACAATGCATTTAGACAAATAAAAAATAAATATTTAGTATAGAATATCTCAAAATCAATTGAATAAAGAAATATATTTATTTGAAATTAATAAATTTGAAAATATTTATTTATTTAATAAATATATTTTATTAGATTAATTTTAATAAATATAATAAGAAAAAGTTAGTCAACCAGTTTGATTAGTCAACTGACAAGCCAAATCGTTTTTATCCAATTAAAAGTACTTATCAAACCTACTATACCATCTAAAGAAAAATAGTATTATTTATATCAAATATTGTATTGTTGTATTTTCTTTTTTTCAAGCTACAAATGCATCCAAACAACTAAAAAAATCATCATTATACACATGCTTGATTCCATCTTAAAAGTGTTAAATTAAATGTTTATATACACATATTTAGTTTTAAAACCTTTTAAAACATTTAATAAGAATCTATCACGTTGTAACATTATATTAGTATTAAAACTCATATTAAATTTTTAAAAATATACAAAAGAACATGATATCAAAATACTTTTTAACCTTAGAAAAAACACTCTTTTATTTATATATATATATATATATATATATATATATATATATATCAATAAAAGTATTTCTTTTTGAAAAAGTGAGTGTTTTTTTATGGTTGATTAGTATGTAACTTTTATAAATTTTATAGAATCATAGTAATAAATTATAAAATAAACATTTTATGCATTAAAAACCATTCATTTTTTAATCAATGTATGTTAAACATTGGTTAGCATTGACCTGAAAGTAATAAAAAATATTCATTTGAGTATATATATATATATATATATAAACTTGTAATTGATATTTAATAGGTTTTTTAAATAGGTATATGTTTTTCTATTGGCTTAAAGAAATATTTTTATATTAAGATAATTAAATTAATTTTGAAATTAAAAAGTTATACCAATAAGATATTTTTAATAAACTTATTTTTTTTGTTAGACACTTCAAAATTAAAAATGGTCAACTTGAGGTTGTTGAAAAAGAAAGTATCAATTGACAAAATTCTAATTTTGTTTTACTTGTTGTAAATAAATATTTTTAATGAGTATTTAGTACATGTGGGAATATGATTTTCTTTATTCACTTATTAATCAAAGGAGGAAAATTATCATGATATCCGTATAAGGACTCATAAAATGTGTCAAATAAATTGAAACTGGTTATTGAATTTAAACTATGTTTAACCCTTAATTAATTAATTAACTATGCGTTTAAAGTTTTATTAAATTGCACATGGAACTATTTAGATCTTAATAGAAGAATGAAAGTTGTTCGTTTTTAGATGAGTGGGTGGAATTATTATAGACAACGAAACTTTGATTTTTAGTTTTTTTTTTTAGAGTATGGATTTTTGAGTTTGATTAGTAAGATGTTCTATTATTAGAATATTAGCATAATGAAGGTTGAGGGAAAAAAAAAAAAAAAAAACTTAAGATTAAGGACATAAAGACCAATGGGAATGCAAAATGAATATTACTTTCTTGAAATACGAAGAACAGAGTCGACTGAAATGGACTAAGGATGAACACAAAACAACAACTCCAAACAGAATTTCACAATCCGAAGCAGGAATCATTTCTAAAAAAAACCATCTTTCCCCAAAACCCATTTCAAAGTTCAAAGCAGAAATTGAACTGCATGAACAGAACTCTTAATTTGTTCTCCAATTCAGACTTCTAAGTGTAATTAGGATCGACCCTAAGATGACAAAGTGCAAAAGGAATAGAAACTGTGTGCAGTTGTAGACCTGTATTACGTATATTGGTGTTAATGTTATGAGGGTTTTGGACCTGCATATGGCAAAGCCTGATACACCTAGATCTGTTATATCTTCCTCTAAAATCTTACAAAATAATAGTCCATCACCATTCATGTTCCATACGATTTCATCCAAAAACAGAACCAACAACGATCTTCACCATTGAATCAACATATACTCCTCTATTTTTTACACACTAAAGAAAAATGTGAAGCCAACAGATTTTGGAGCCTTTCAAGTTTGACTAAGATGAAAATCATTTAAATATTTTCGATTAAAGAGCAGAGTGTGCGAAACAGTGGAGTTTTGAGAGACATATGATTGGTACAACATGGTCTGTCGAAAAACATTGACCATCTAATCAGTACATGTTACCTTATTTTTAACGATTACCTATTGCACACGGTCAACAAAGTCTCTAGTGTAGGGAATTGGCCACAGAAACAGCTTGCATAAACTCCTCATCAGATTCTAGTAGGGTCATTGCATTGGGCGAAAGGGACACTTCCAAATCTATGCTTCCCCCTCCTTCGGATCCTGGATATGAAGTCACATTCCCATCAAACTTGTTAGCATATCCACTCAGAACTGCCACAGCTTTTCCCATCCCAAATTCATTCCCATACATGTCGAACCTGGGCGAGCTTGACATCGTCACACTACACGGATCAAAGTGCACACCAAGTTGGTACACCACAGGGCGTTGCAACCACTCTTTGACCCCGTCTCGCACTGCTCTGTCGTTTTGGTTTGCAACAGTCACATGCACCTTCCACGCAGCCCAACCCAGATCATTCTCCAGCAATTCGCCTACTGTGGTCCCCGCACTCACCACACCAATACAGTTTCCAAAGTATTCATATGGCAGAGGCGGCTCCATTCTCGCTCGATTATTTATGGCCAATTTGCAGCTTGTTATCTCATCACGTGGCAGCTGACGTGCTCGTGTTATGCATCTCCATACATGAGCTGATAAGGATTGGAACGCAGAGATTTTGGTGGTCTCGGAATCTGAGTTAGCCCTTGCTTTCAGTTTTGCAATAGAATCTGCTGAAAAATGGAAGATTCTCTCTCTCATCTTGGGTGCTTCAAACCTGCTAATAAACTCGTCGTGATGTTTGAAGGGAAGATTGATTAATGGACCACAGCCATCAGGAAACCACCGGTTATGATTAGGGTGGCGTGAAATTGGAACGCCGTGTTCATGGCCTTGAGCTTGAGCTTGAAAGATCTGAGACCATGTATTAAAGAAATTCCAATAAGAAGTTCCATCGGCTATGGCATGGTTCATAGAGCAGCCTATGAAAACACCATCCAATAGTTCAGTGACTTTAATGGACAACAGAGGCATGGTGTGACCATCATGGTTGACAGCTTTGTGATGGTCAAAGAATGAGTGAACAATGGATGGGCCGTCGACAGGGGAAAGTATGTCAGATATTGTCAAATCCAAAGTTGCATAGATGAATCTAGCTCCATCACTGTTATTGCAGTCAACGAAAATAGTATAAGAGGAAGGGTCTTTGTTTGTGAAAAGGTGGCCTACCAATGGATAAAAGTGGAAGAGGGTGAGAGAAAGAGAGTGCTTGAGCTTCTCCAACAGATTCTCCATGAAATCTTGTCGATCAACAAGTGTCGCAGGTTTCTTGAAGAGTAGACCCTTCTGGATGTAGTGCATAGACAGCATAGCAATATCCCAAGGTGTTAAATTGCATGTTGGGATTGAATCTTGAGCTGGACCCAACGGCTTGATAAAACATTCTGAAACACTTTCTACGACAGGGGAATTCATCATCTAAACTCTCACCAAAATTTCAGAATTGTGACGCAGATAGCTTAGAGATGTCAGAACTGATTCGGGGAATATTTGTGTTGTGTGAAAATGAATGTTGGTAAAGGCAATCTATAGTCAATGCTCATCGTCATTTATTAGGAAGTGGAAACCAATCAATTTCACTTAAACTATATTGCCATCACTTTCATACACCTGTTTTTCAATTGGTTCTTATACGAGCACCTCACCTAATATAAAACTGGAAAAATTCTAATTTGACACTACTCTTTATCAATTATTGTTTCCATTAAAGCTTAAGGAAAAATTCTACTTTTACACGCCTCTTCATCAATTATTTCCATGTGTTTTCTTTAATAAAATATTATATAACAATAAAATAATAATTTATTTTAGTATAAAATGATTATATTTTATTGTTGAGAAGTGTTAAAATACCAGGATCCGAAACTTAATATGTTCAAATTTAGATAAAACTCGATGTTATAAAAATATTTTTTTTAAAAACATATCATTCTGCTAATAATAAAATAAAATATTAAAAAGATTATGAGTTTTATAAAACTATAAAAAACATTTAAAAAGTTAAATTAAGAACTCGTATAATAAAACTTAAATCGTAACATAATTATTATAGAACTTTTAGTCTTTGTGATTTGAGTTACTTTTCTTTAGTTTTTAAATTTAAATTAGTTTTTAGTTTCCAAATGTAAGAAAATATTTTTTTTGACAAACATCATCAACAATCATTTTCAAAGGAAAGATCAAGAAGAACATAAAAGTGTTTGAAATTGGTGCACATAACTATATGTGGTGCAATAAATACTCTGTCATTCCAAAAATAGGTACTTTATTTTATTTATTAAAAAAAATCTAAAGTATTTGATATATTTAAGAGAGTGTAAAGCACTTGTTGAGAAACGTAGTGAAAAATTAAAAAAAAAAAGGAAGCCTTCAAAAGTGACTGAAGAGAAGAGTATACCTTCAATACATTCAGAAAATTTTGTTAAAATGAGAGTAGAAATATAACAGTAAGAAAATTTTGTTAAATTTTTCTTTTCCTTTAATGATTTCAGACTTTTTCGACTTTTTTTTTTCAGATTTTCTTCTTTTTACGGTGTTGTTTCAAATTCACCTTCTAAACTTTTAAACTTTGTTAGCTTAAGCACTGACCTTTTCCTAAATTCGCCTAAAACTTTATTAGCTGAAGCACTGAACTTTTTCTAAACTCGCCTAAGTTCATTCAATTTCTTTTTTTTTTCAAATTTAGTTTCATTAAACACAAAATAAAATAAAAATTACAATTTTACCATTTAGCAAATAATAAAGGTCTGCCACGTCAGTTGTTATATAAACTTAATTTTTCTAACGTTGTTAAATCAATCTTTTCTAATTCATTATTATTAGATATATAAGTGTGAATCTCTAAGTCTCGAGTAGGAATGAAAAAGTTAAGCAATATATATAAAAAAAAATATCCACAAACGTAATGCCTTCTATGCTCTAGTTTCATTCTCGTAAAATCAGTCCACTTATGACCTCGAATTACCCAACATATACTTTGAGTAAAACAATTTTAATAGCCTGTGAAACAGAGGGTATTAACATTGAGTCGAAGTGGACGATAATCTTTGAAACATGAAATCCTACATAAAAGGATATTATTGCTTTAGCACAGCATTCTTTCTGCTTAAGAGGAATTCTGATAAGGAATACGTTATTTGAAAGTGCATCCGAAGCAAGTAAAGGGAAATCAAGAAAGTGGGTAGTGCAGGGAACCAGCTTCCATGAACTCCTCATTTGATTCCAGTGCACTCATTACATCAGGTGAAAGGGAGATTTCAAAATCTATGCTTCCTCCTCCGTCACGTCCTGGATATGCTGTCACGTTCCCATCAAATTTGTTGGCATATCCACTCAGAACTGCCATCGCTTTTCCCATCCCGAATTCATTCCCATACATGTTGAACCTGGGAGAACTTGATATCATCACACAACTCGAGTCAACATGCACACCATGTTGGTAAATCACTGGATCTTCTAACCACTCTTTCACCATCTCTCTCACCACTCTGTCGTTAGGCTCGGCAACAGCCACGTGCACCTTCCATGCAGCCCATCCGAGATCATTCTCCAGCAATTCCCCTCCACTGCTCTCAGCACTCACCACACTAACAGCACTTCCAAAGTACTCCGCCGCCAGCGGCGGTTCCATTCTGGGCCGGTTATTTATGGCCAATTTGCAACTTGTTCTCTCATCGTGTGCCATCTGGCGTGCGCGTGTTACGCATCTCCAAACATGCGCTGATAAGGATTGGAGCGAAGAGATTTCTGTGGTTTTGGACTCTGAGTTCGCCCTTTCTTTCAGTTTTGCAATAGACTCTGATGAAAAGTGGAAGATTCTCGTTCTTAGCAAAGGTGCCTCAAATCTGCTAATAAACTCGTCGTGATGTTTGAAGGGAAGGTTGATTAATGGACCGCAACCATCCGGAAACCACCGGTTATGAATAGGATGGCATGGAATCGGAACATCGTGTTCATTTCCTTGAGCTTGAGCTTGAAAGATCTGAGACCATGCATTGAAGAAATTCCAATAAGAAGTGCCATCACCAATAACATGGTTCATGGAACAACCTACGAAAACTCCGTCCACTAGTTCAGTGACTTTAATCGACAAGAGTGGCATGGTATGACCATCATGGTTGACTGCTTTGTGGAGGTCAAAGAATGAGTGCACAATGGGAGGGACATCAACGGGGGAAAGGATGTCAGATATTGTCATATCCAGAGTTGCATGGATGAATCTAGCTCCACTGCTGTTACTGCAATCGACAGAAATAGTATAAGATGAAGGGTGTTCGGTTTTGTGGGTGACAAGGCGACCAGACAAAGGATAGAAATGGAAGAGGGTGAGAGAAAGAGAGTGTTTGAGTTTCTCCAACAGATTCTCTGAGAAATGATGCTGATCAACAATTGTTTTTGGCTTCTGGAAGAGTAGACCCTTCTGGATGTGGTGCAAAGATAGCATAGAAATATCCCAAGGTGTTAAATTGCAGATTCGGTCTGATTCTTGAGCTTGGCCCAACGGCTTGATAAAACATTCTGAAACGCTTCGAACCACGGGGGAATTCATCATTCAAATACACACAAAAGTTTCAGATTTGTGTTGCAGATAACTTATAGATGTCTGAAATGAACTGAGGTGGGGGATGCTTGTGTGAATATAAATATAAATCAATGGCCGCCTTCATCTTTTAATTCATACTTTATATGGACTAACCAATTTCACTTGAATTTTTCCACTTGGAGTTCGGTGTGACGAATGAGGCCATCTACCCTCAAAACACTTGATTTTATTTTATGATAAAATATTATACTTCACCTCGTTCTTTTTTTTAATTAGAATTGTTCTTGTACTCGAGTTCATAAAATGTTTACGAAGTAATAAGTATCCAATCGAAAAGTTTTATTGAGACACATGGAAGTTAAAATGAATTTCCATTAATAAAGATTTCATATTTTATTTGTTGAAACAATGATCTGTTATACATAAAAATAATTGGTTAGATACTTGCATTCTGCAGGTTACTTGTTATGCAGATGGTCACAGACACAACTTAGATTTGTGTTGAAGAGAGGTTGGAAGCACAGTATTTCCTTTTGGAATCCTGATATATTGAAACCACTTCGGTTTATGCATTCACTTTACAGTTATATATTATTATTATATTATTTATTATTTTATTATTATATAAATTTTATTAAAAAAATCAGTTGTTAAATAAATGTATTTAATTAACAGTACGTCCTTTTGCAAAGATTGAATAAAGACATAACAACTTATTCTAAAATAGTGAAAAACTATACTTTGAAAAAAAAAATACATCCACTTTTACAGCTATTTTAATAATATAATGGATTATGATAGTTTTGTATTTTCATTTGACACACTTCACATTGATCAGTAAACAAAAATAATATTATTTAATTAAAATTAAAAAAATAAAATTAAAATAAATTTTAAGAAAAATTTAAATTACAATATCTTTGTATCATTTAATTTCAGTAGTTTTTAAGTGTCTCATATTCACTTCCGCCATCCATCAGGTATCCTTTATGGTGAAAAACGATAAAGCTTACTTCATAGATACTTCAAAAGTCATTTTACTTTTCTTTCAAAATTAATTTAAAACATAACAAATAATAAATTTTACCTTTTATCACGTAAACCAGTCTGCCACATCAAAATTATTAAAAAACAATATTATTTTGTGCAGTTGTAAGAAGATAAATTGCTGCACCTGTAGAGGCAACCCACCTGAGGCTGATCTTTGACTGCGTGCGTTATTTTGGTTGAGGCAGATTTTGACCTCCTTTGGAAAGAAAATACCTACTCTACCCTACCATTCATTCAAAAAGTAAGAGTCCTGATATTTTAATAGTACAGTCAAAATATATTATATAATATTTTATTAAAAAAGGGTAGATGTCAGTGATATCAAAGTTGAATTTTCAATAAAAGTAACTATTTCATGGTTAGAGTTCACAAACCAAATACGATAAATATATTTTAACACTGTAGCAAATTTACACTCATTCTACATTTACTTTTTAATAAAATAGTATTATTTTTAGATGTTAAATAACATATCACTCCTCAACCAAATATATTGGCTAAAATCTCTTATCTTTCTGCCAAAAAATCCAAGTTTGAGTGAGTGGTCATCTGCATCATGGTTAACCCTTCCTTTCGTTGCATTTCCGAATGCTTCGTCAAGCCGCACCGCCCCACCCAAGTGTCAAACCAAATATGCAATTTAACTCCTTGGGATATTGCTATGTTGTGTGTCCACTATATCCAGAAGGGTCTACTTTTCAAGAAGCCTGAAACCCTTGTTCATCAACATGATTTCATAGAAAATCTGTTGGAGAAGCTCAAACACTCTCTTTCTCTCACCCTCTCCCATTTCTATCCCTTAGCTGGTCGCCTCGTCACCCACAAAACCCAAGACCCTCCCTCTTATGCTGTTTTTATCGATTGCAATAATAGTGATGGAGCTAGATTCATTTATGCAACCTTGGACATGACCGTATCTGACATACTCTCTCCCATTGACGTCCCACCCATTGTTCACTCATTCTTTGACCACCACAAAGCACTCAACCATGATGGTCACACCATGCCATTGCTGTCCATCCAAGTCACTGAACTAGTGGATGGTATTTTCATAGGTTGTTCCATGAACCATGCCATTGGTGATGGCACTTCCTATTGGAATTTCTTCAATACATGGTCCCACATCTTTCAAGCCCATGAATATGAAGTTTCCATTTCACAGCAACTCATTCACAATAGATGGTTTCCGAATGATTGCAGTCCGCCAATCAATCTTCCTTTCAAACATCACGACGAGTTTATTACCAGATTTGAAGCACCCTTTCTGAGAGAGAGAGTCTTCCACTTTTCGGCAGACTGTATTGCGAAACTGAAAGCAAAAGCCAACTCGGAGTGCAATACCACAAGAATCTCTTCCTTCCAGTCACTATCAGCCCTTGTTTGGAGATGCATAACTCGTGCTCGCTCCCTACGCTACGACCAAAGAACAAGTTGCAAGTTGGCCGCAAACAATCGATCAAGAATGGAAGCGCTGCCTGAGGAGTACTTCGGAAACTCAATTCATGTAGTGAGTGCAGAAACAAGGACAGGGGAATTGCTTGAGAATGGTCTAGGATGGGCAGCGTGGAAGTTACACTTGAGTGTTGCAAACCATAACGAGAGAGTGGTACTGCAATTTCTCAAAGAGTGGTTACAATCTCCTTTGATATACGAACTTGGTCGTTTATTTGACCCGTTCTGTGTGCTGATGGGTAGCTCGCCCAGGTTTAATGTGTACGGAAATGAATTTGGAATGGGAAAAGCAATGGCCGCTAGAAGTGGGTATGCTAACAAGTTTGACGGGAAAGTGACATCATATCCGGGTCGTGAAGGAGGGGGAAGCATTGATTTGGAAGTTTGCCTTACACCAGATCATATGAGCAAGCTAGAATCCGATGAAGAGTTCATCCATGCAACTTCTATTAGTATTATTCCAGAGCTGTAATTTTATTGTATGTCTTTTCTTTTGTTCTTTTCCATTTCTTCCATCACTTTCGTCCCAGCTTTTTCTTCGATTATGTGTTTGAAGTTTTCCGGTTGTACAATATAAGAATTGCATCTGGTTGTACAATATAATAATTGCGTATGGATCAGATAGTAATTTCTCATTTTCACTTAAAATTGTTAAACTGTTAAATTTTATGACAAAATAGTTGTTAAAATTATTTTTATCTTACCTCCTATATTTTTGAATTTTAAAAAGTCTTTTTATTATGGTCAGATTCTTTGTTTTCAAGTTATAAAGTTTATAGTTTTTTAATATGGAATTATAATTCATAAATAAACATCTATAAGTTATAATATTTTTGTTCATCTGTATAGAACTTTCTTATATTTTGAATCCCATTTTCACAAAAAAAAATTAAATTTATTGAAGAGATACTCTTTTTACTTATTACTTTTCAAGATTTTTATAATGTTCCGTATGATTATCAACAAATGCTTTACAATTTCTTAAATATATCAAATATCTTAGATTTTGTTTCAATAAATAAAATAAAACCTATTTTGGCCATGTGAAAGAGTACTTATTTGAACCATATATTTATATGTACCAATTTCTAACATTTTTTTTTTCTGTACTTGATCCTTCTTTTAGAAATGGTTGTTGATGATGTTGGGCAAACATGTATCCTTCACATATTTTATTTCCTTTTCTCAATCTTTTGTAGCCCAAACCATATTTTTTTATAGAAAGCAACATAAGAACATTTAAAGTATCATAGTCTCTTTTGCCATCAATTTTTTCTTCATGATTATTTTTTTCAGAGATTTCATACCATTTATTTTATTATTTTGTTATTTTCTCTTTCTCCATAATAGTATCTTCCTCTTCCATATGAATTTCTTCCTTGAAGGCTGTAAATTTTTTGTTGATCCATCTTTTTTAATAATATCATGAGTTTAAATTGAAATGTTCTTTTAATTGACTTTTTAACACAATCTAACAATCTTTGTTCATAAGATCTAATAATCTTATTAATCCTTGAATAGTCATGATTCACAAGTCTTTAGTTTGTTTTATAACTACCATAGAATCAAATTGTTAAGTCAAATTAATAAAAATTATATTCACAATTTTTTTATCATTCATTACATCTTCACGAGATTTTATTTGATTTATCGATTCAAATAATCTATTGAAGTATTGTTTAACTTTTTTCTTTTATTTTTTCATTTTTAATATCTCTGTTTAGTGATAAAGTTTCCTTCAAACTCTTTTTGAAAATTATCTCATGTTTCCTTAACTGTTTTTACTCAAATAACCTTTTGAAAATATGACTATTGATACTTTTTAATCCAAGAACTTTAGTATATATATATATATATATATATATTTTTTTTCTTCTTACCGGTGCTTAAATTGACATCTGTTTTGATTGCATTTTTCCTATATATATATATATATATATATATATATATATATATATATATATATAT
>Ga0099824_1004403_pt1 | contig 20285 bp, 18 predicted proteins | sample SiratrowhiteBW_FD_76837 | JGI IMG/M metagenome (GOLD analysis project Ga0099824, IMG submission 76837) | Root nodule microbial communities of legume samples collected from California, USA - Siratro white BW | ecosystem: Host-associated > Plants > Roots > Nodule | place: USA: California... | reverse complement strand
CTTCACCGAGATGAAGGCCGCCGGCGCCAAGACCGACAACATTGCGGTGGTGCATGACACCACCGAATACGGCGTCTCCGTCGCCAACACGCTCGCCGCAACCTTCAAGGAGAAGGGGCATCCGATTGCGCAGGATGTCGCCTACACCACAAATGCGACCGACGTGCAGAGCCAGGTGCTGCAGCTCAAGGACAAGAAGCCCGACATCGTCATCATGATTTCCTACACGTCGGATGCGATCCTGTTCGCCAAGACCATGCAGGCACTGGACTACAAGCCGCCGATGCTGCTCGCCGACGACTCCGGCTATTCCGATCCGTCCTTCATCAAGGCGGTCGGCAAGATCTCGCAAGGCGTGTTCAACCGATCGTCCTGGAGCGTCGGCCCGGCCGGCTCGCCGACCGCGGTCATCGCCAAGCTCTACAAGGAGAAGAGCGGCGACGAGGTCGACGACACCGCGGCGCGCCAGATGCAGGCCTTCTTCGTGCTGGCCGATGCGATCGATCGCGCAGGCTCGACTGAGCCGGCCAAGATCCAGGCCGCGCTGAAAGCGACCGACCTGAAGCCGGATCAACTGATGATCGGATATAAAGGCGTCAAGTTCGACGACAAGGGCCAGAACGTCCTCGCCTCCGGCCTGATCATCCAGTTGCAGGACGGCGAGAACTACGTCGCGGTGTTCCCGAAAGCGAATGCCGTGAGGCCGCCGGTCATGCCCTTCAAGGGCTGGTGATGGGGCGGAGGGCGGGGCACAGGGCTCCACCCTTCCTGCTGCCGTCGATGGGGCGAAGGCATCAACGCATTGGTGCGCTTGAGATGAGATTGAACTGGCTTCACGCTGAAGCTCGACCTCTCCCGTCGGGAGAGGTCGCGCCGAAGACGCGGGTGAGGGGGGCCGCTCTCTCGTTGGAGCCGCGGCCCCTCACCGGGCGCTGCGCGCCGACCTCTCCCCGACGGGTAGGGCAATCGCATATGTCGCCTTGGGCGGCTGCGCATGAACTCGGCCTCGTGGTTCGAGACGCGCCGCAAGCGGCGCTCCTCACCATGAGGGTCTACTATTGTGCCGCAAAACGAGACCTCATCCTGAGGAGCCCGCCAAAGGCGGGCGTCTCGAAGGATGGTCACAGGGCGCTCTCCTCCCAAATTCTCCCAAATGCGATAGCCCTGCCCCGACGGGGAGAGGTGCAAGGTGCTTTCACGACGACGTCACACCTGATCGGGCGTTAATCGATGTCCATTGTTCTTGTCCAGGTGATCGTGGGTGGCCTCCTGCTTGGGGCCGTCTACGCGTTGTTCTCCTCCGGTCTGACGCTGGTGTGGGGCATGATGAACGTGGTCAATTTTGCCCACGGCGATTTCGTCATGCTCGGCATGTACGTCGCCTATGTGGTGTACACGCTGCTCGGCGGCGGCCCGCTCGTCGGTGCGCCGCTGGCGACGCTGCTGCTTGCGACGCTCGGCATCGCCGTCTATTTCGGCCTGATCCGAGACGTCATGAAGGGGCCGATGCTCGCGCAGATCCTCGGCACGTTCGGGCTGGCGCTGCTGCTTCGTTATTCCGTGTTCTGGTGGTTCGGCGCCAATTTCCTCTCGCTGCCCGGAGATCTCGTCGGCGGCACATTCGATGTCCTCGGCATCCGCATCGAGGCGTCGCGGCTGCTTGCCGGCATCGTTGCGCTGTTGGTGACGCTCGGGCTGCATCTGCTGTTGACGCGAACGACGCTCGGTTCGCGTATGCTCGCGGTCGCCGAGGATTCGACGGCGGCGCAGTTGATGGGTATCCGCCCGGATAGCATGCAGGCGATCGCCTGGGCGATCGCGGCCGGCGCCACCGGGCTCGCCGGCGCGTTGATAGCGACGTTCTTCTATGTCGTGCCGACGGTCGGCGAGACGCTCGGCATCGTCGCCTTCGTCACGGTTTCGCTCGGCGGCTTCGGCAGCGTGCCGGGAGCGTTGGTCGCGGGCCTTTTGATCGGCGTGATCGAATCGCTGTCGGGCTATCTGATCGGCGCCGTCTACAAGGACATGGTGGTCTACGCCCTGTTCCTCGGCTTCCTCTGGTTTAGGCCGCAAGGCCTGATGGGCAAGACGTGATGCGCCGCACTTTCTGGCTCGCAATCGCGATCGTGCTGATCGTGGCTTACCCTTGGGTGTTCTCCACGCCGTTCCAACAGCGGCTTGGCGCGCTGGTGCTGCTCTATGCGATCGCAGCGTCGGCCTGGAACATCATCGGCGGCTATGCCGGCCAGGTCTCGGTCGGGCACGCCGTGTTCTTCGGCTGCGGCGCCTATGCCGCGATGGGAGCCTATGCGCATTATGCACTATCGCCGCTGGTCGGCATCCCGGTCGGGCTGGTCGCCAGCGTGGCGATCGCGGCTGTGATCGGCGTGCCGACGCTGCGGCTGTCGGGGCACTATTTCAGCATGGCGACGATTGCGGTCGCCGAACTCGCCCGGCTGATCGTCACCAACACCGACTATCTCGGCGCCGCGGTCGGTCTGAGCGGCCCAACCGTGCCGCGCAACGTATTCGACCTCTCCTTCATCTCGGCGCTGCCGTACTACTATCTGTTCCTCGCCGTCCTCGCGATCACGCTCCTGATCACCTGGTGGATGGCGAACAGCCGGATGGGATTTTATCTCCGCGCGATCAGGGATTCCGAGCGCGCGGCACGCTCGCTTGGAGCACCGGCCAGCCGTATCAAGCTGCACGCCTACATGCTGAGCGCGGGGCTGACCAGCGTCGCCGGCGCGCTCTACGCGATGATGTTCGGCTTCGTCGACCCGGACTCCGGGCTCGGGCTGTTGATCTCGGTGAAGATCCTGATCATGGCCGCGCTCGGCGGCGCGGGTCTCCTGTTCGGCCCGCTGGTCGGTGCAGCGATCCTGGTGCCGCTGGAGGAGATCTCCAACAGCCTGCTCGGCGGCAAGGGTGCCGGCCTGACCTTCGTGGTGTATGGCGCGATCATCGTGCTGATCGCGCGCTTCCAGCCCGGTGGCATCCTGGCGCTGGTCAACCGCCTGCAGGCGAAGAAGACGAAGGGCGATTCCACGAAGGGGGCCAGCAATGCTCCTTGAAGCACGTGACATCACCAAGGCGTTCGGCAGCTTCAAGGCGGTGAACGCCGCGAGCGTCACGCTTGAGCAGGGCGACATCCTCGGCCTGATCGGCCCGAACGGGGCCGGCAAATCCACCTTCTTCAACTGCCTGACCGGAGACCTCGCCCTGACTTCCGGAAAGGTGTTTGTCGAAGGCCATGACATCACCAGCATGTCGCCGGAAGCGCGGGCGCGGCTCGGGCTCGCCCGCACCTTCCAGGTACCACAGACCTTCGAGGGCATGACGGTGCTCGAGCACGTCATGATCGGCGCCTTCCTGCGCACCAGCCATCGCGCCGAGGCCGAGACCAAGGCACGTGCCGTGCTGGCGCGGGTCGGCATGGACCGGCTTGCCGATGCGCCGGCGCGCTCGCTCGGCACGCCCGGCCGCAAGCGGCTCGAGATCGCGCGTGCGCTCGCGACCGACCCCAGGATCCTGCTGCTCGACGAGGCTATGGCGGGGCTGACCCAGCGCGAGGTGCAGCTCGCGATCGACCTCGTCCGCGACATCCATCGTTCCGGCATCACGTTCGTGATCGTCGAGCACATCATGGAAGTGATCATGTCGCTGGCGAGCCGCGTGATGGTGTTTCATCAGGGTAGGGAGATCGCGCGCGGCACGCCGCGGGAGGTCACCGCCAATCCGGCCGTCATCGCCGCCTATCTCGGCACCCGCGCCGCCGCCAAGGTCGCCGCCGGCCACACCCCGATCGAGCTGATGGGTGGGCCCACAACATGACCGGTCCATTGCTCAAGATCGAGCATCTGGAGGTGCGTTACGGCGATCTGATCGGCGTGTCCGACATTTCGCTCGAGGTGCCGGCGGGAAGCGTCGTCGCGCTGCTCGGCTCAAATGGCGGCGGCAAGACCACGACGCTGAACGCGATCGCGGGTCTCATCCCCGTGCATTCCGGAACAATCAGCTTCGCCGGGGAACAACTCGCCGGGCAAAGCGCGTTCGCGGTCGTGCGCAGAGGGCTCGCGCTCTCGCCGGAAGGCTGGCGGCTGTTCGTGCAGCAGAGCGTCGAGAACAATCTGTTGCTCGGCGCAACCCCGCTGCGCGACAAGAGCCGCGTCAAGACGCTGCTGGAGCGCGTCTACGACATCTTTCCGCGGCTGAAGGAGCGCCGCCTCCAGCGCGCCGGCACGATGTCCGGCGGCGAGCGCCAGATGCTGGCGGTCGGCCGCGCGCTGATGAGCGATCCGAAGCTGCTGATGCTGGACGAGCCGTCGCTGGGGCTGGCGCCCGCGGTGGTCGAATCCATGTACGAGACGTTCGGCCGCCTGCACCGCGAGGGGTTGACCATCCTGCTCGCCGAGCAATCGATCGAACTTGCGCTTGAAGTTTCCGATTTCGCGACCGTGCTGCAGGTCGGCAGGAGCGTGCTGTCGGGGACGGCCGCCGCGCTCGCCGACGATCCGCAGGTGCAGAAGGCCTATCTCGGCGGATGATCGTGATGCGGATTGGCGCGGGCTCCAGCCGCCTACTTGATCTTGTCGTACACCGCTGCGAAGTCGCTGAGCGGCATCGGGATGGTGATCGTTTCCTTGGCGAGGTTCTGGAACGAGATCTTTAGCTGCTTGCCCGATCTTAGCGCGGCGAGGATGTCGGCGGCGAGCGGCGTGTTGACGTAGCAGCCGCGCGCCTCGCAGGTCTGGATCGCCACGTCGGCGCTCTTGCCATCGTCGATCTGCAGCCTGGCGCCGACCGGCAGGTTGAGCCCGAGCGGTAGCTGGATCAGTGCGACCGGCGTGCGGGTGTCGCCCGGCACGCGAATATTGACCAGCACGACGAGCTGGCCGGTCTTGCTGAGCACGGCCGTCTGCTCCATCGCGCATTCGAGCGGCGCGTCGCGGCTTGCGCTGGTGCAGCGTGCGACCCAGCCCGGATTGTTCGAAGGCGTGGCGTCGGCATGGGGTGCGGCGGGAGCCGGGGCTGGGGCCGGCGCGTTCTTGCCCTTGGAAGTTTGGGCGTGGCCAAGGGTGACCACGCCGAACAGGGTAAGCACGACCAACAGCGACTTTGTGACAACCTTCACGGCACCGGCTCCGAACTGAACGCCTTTCGGATGTGCCGGTGGACGCGCAAAGTCAAGTCACTCGGCAGCTTCCTTGACCGACCCGTCCCTGCGGTCGTCGGCGTCGTCGCCCGGCCGCTGCGAGCGGCCCCAATTCGCGAAGGCATTGGAGATCCGGTCGAGGTAGAGATAGACCACGGGCGTGGTGAACAACGTCAACGCTTGGCTGACGATCAGGCCGCCGACCATGGCATAGCCGAGCGGCTGGCGGATTTCCGAGCCGGTGCCGGTGCCGAGCATCAACGGCACGCCACCGAGCAGCGCGGCCATCGTGGTCATCATGATCGGGCGGAAGCGGAGCAGGGCAGCCTGACGGATCGCCGCTTCCGGCTCCAGATGGTCGTCGCGCTCGGCGGCGATCGCGAAGTCGACCATCATGATGCCGTTCTTCTTCACGATGCCGATCAGCAGGATAATGCCGATCAGCGCGATCAGCGAGAAGTCGAACCCGGCCGCCATTAGGATTGCCAGCGCGCCGACACCGGCCGACGGCAACGTCGACAGAATCGTGATCGGGTGGATGTAGCTCTCGTAGAGAATGCCGAGGATCAGGTAGACCACCACGAGCGCGGCGAGGATCAGCAGCGGCACGGTCGATAGCGACTGCTGGAACGCCTGCGCGGTGCCCTGGAAGCTCGAGCTCAGGGTCGGCGGCGCGCCGAGCTCGATCATCGCCCTCTGCACCGCCTCGGTCGCCTGGCCGAGCGCGACGCCCTGTGCCAGGTTGAACGAGATGGTGATCGCCGGGAATTGGCCCTGGTGGCTGATCGAGAGCGGCCGCACCGGCACGCTGGTCCATTTCGCGAAGGTCGACAGCGGCACCTGGTCGCCGGTCAACGGCGCCTTGATGTAGATCTTGTTCAGCGTGTCGATCGCGCCCTGCAACTCCGGCAGCACCTCGAGGATGACGTGGTAGCTGTTGAGCTGGGTGAAATATTGCGTCACCTGGCGCTGGCCGAAGGCATCATAGAGCGTGTCGTCGATCAGTTGCGGCTGGATGCCGTAGCGCGAGGCGGTGTCGCGGTTGATCTGCAGCTCGACCGTAGTGCCCTTGGTCTGCTGGTCGGTCGCGACATCGCGCAGCTCGGGCAGCGTCTGCATCTTGGCCAGGATCTTGGGCGCCCATTCGTTCAGCTCGGCGAGGTTGGCGTCCTGCAGCGTGAATTCGAACTGGGTGCGGGTCGGCCGCCCGCCGAGGCGGACATCCTGTGCGGCCTGCATGAATAGCCGGGCGCCCTCGACCTTCTCAAGCTTCGGCCGCAGGCGGGCGATGATCTGCTGCGCGTTGGCGTCGCGATCCTTCAGTGGCTTCAGGGTGATGAACAGGTTGCCGTTGTTGCCGGCGCGGCCGCTACCGCCGATCGCCATCGCGACCGACGCCACCGCGGGATCTTCCAGGATGATCTTGCCGAGCGCCTCCTGCTTGCGCTTCATATCGGCGAAGGAAATGTCCTGGTTGGCTTCCGAGGTCGCCGTGATCAGGCCGACGTCCTGCTGCGGGAAGAAGCCTTTCGGGATGATGACGAACAGGTAGACCGACAACGCCAGCGTTGCGAAGAACACCATCAGCGTCGTGAACTTCCAGCGCAGCGCGAGGTTGAGGCCGCGTTCATAGCCGCGCAGCATTGCAACGAAACCGCGCTCGCTGAGCTGATAGAAGCGGCCGTGCCGCTCCTCGCTGTGGGCGCGCAGGAACCGCGACGCCATCATCGGGGTCAAGGTCAGCGACACGAACATCGAGACGAAGATCGTCATCGCCAGCACGACCGCGAATTCGCGGAACAGGCGGCCGATGATGCCGCCCATCAGGAGCAACGGGATCAGCACCGCGACCAGCGAGACGCTGATCGAGACGATGGTGAAGCCGATCTCGCTCGACCCCTTGAAGGCGGCGGCCAATGGTCTTTCGCCGTCCTCGATGTAGCGGCTGATGTTCTCCAGCATCACGATGGCGTCGTCGACCACGAAGCCGACCGCGATCGTCAGCGCCATCAGTGACAGGTTGTCGAGCGTGTAGCCGAAAATCCACATCAGCGCGCAGGCGCCGAGCAGGGCAAGTGGCACCGTCACCGCGGGGATCACGGTCGCCCAGAAGCTGCGCAAGAATATGAAGATCACCATCACGACCAGGAAGATGGTCAGGAGAAGGGTGAACTGAACGTCCTCGACCGCGGCGCGGATCGTCGTGGTGCGGTCGCTGATCACGTCGATCTTGATTGCCGGCGGGATCGCCGCGACCAGGCGTGGCAACGCCTCCTTGATCTTGTCGACGGTGTCGATGACGTTGGCGCCCGGCTGCTTGAAGATGACGAGGAACACGCCGCGCTTGCCGTTCGCCCAGGCCGCCTGTTTGGCGTCTTCGGGCCCGTCGACCGCCTGACCGACGTCGCGGATCCGCAGCGGCCCGCCGTTGCGGTAAGCGATAATGACGTCGTTCCAGGGGTCTGCCTTGAGCAACTGATCGTTGGCATAGATGGTGTAGGCGCGACTGACGCCGTCGATATTGCCCTTGGGACTGTCGACGGTGGCGCTTGCGATCGCGGTGCGGACGTCTTCCAGCGAGAGCCCCTTTGCCACCAGCTTGGCCGGATCGATCTGGACGCGCACCGACGGCTTCTGCTGCCCGCCGATGATGACCTGCGCGACGCCGGAAATCTGGCTGATCTGCTGAGCAAGCTGGGCGTCGACGGAGTCGCTGACCGTGGTCAACGGCAGCGTGTCCGAGGTCGCCGACAGCAGCATGATCGGCGCGTCCGCTGGATTCACCTTGCGATAGGTCGGCGGCGAGGGGAGGGTCTTGGGCAACTGGCCGCTTGCCGCGTTGATCGCACCCTGCACGTCATTGGCGGCGCCGTCGATGCTGCGGTTGAGGTCAAACTGGATCGTGACCGACGCGGTGCCGAGATAGCTCGTCGATGTCATCTGGGCGATGCCCGGGATCTGGGCGAACTGGCGCTCCAGCGGCTGGGCGACCGAGGTCGCCTTCGTCTCAGGACTGGCGCCCGGCAAGCTTGCGGTGATCTGGATGGTCGGGAAGTCGACCTGCGGCAGCGGCGCCACCGGCAGCAACGGATAGGCGACGAGACCGACAAAGAGGATGCCGGCCATCAGCAGCGAGGTGCCGATGGGGTAGCGAATGAATGGTGCGGAAATTCCGTCGCTCATTCGTCCTTAACCTTCGACTGAGCCTGGTCCGAGCTGGCCACCGCGGTCGTCACCAGAGTCCCCGGTGACACCTTGTACTGGCCCGCAACGATCACCTGCTGGCCCGGCGACAGGCCTTCGTCGACCACCGATTTGCCATCGATCGACTGGCTGACCTTGATCTTGCGGAGCTCGGCCTTGTTGTCCTGATTCACCGAAAATGCATAAAGGCCGTCTGTGCCGTGTTGCACTGCGTCATCCGGGACGACGGTTGCGCCTTTCAAGGTTCGGACCAGCAGCCGGGTCGAGACCGACTGGCCCGGCCACAGCGCATGGTCCTTGTTGTCGAACACCGCCTTCAGCCGGATTGTTCCGCTGGTGGTGTCGACCTGGTTGTTGATCAGCGCCAGTGTTCCCGTCGACAACGGGCGCTTGCCGTCGGTCGATAGGGCGATCGTCTTCGGCGGCGCCTCGGCCAGCGCGGCCTTGATGTCGGGTAGCTGGTCTTCGGGCGCGGTGAAAATCACCGCAATCGGCTCGATCTGCGTGATCGACACGATCGCAGTCTGGGTCGCGGCATTGACGATGTTGCCGATATCGACCAGTCGCAGCCCAACGATGCCGTCGATCGGAGACTTCACCGTTGCGTAATCCACCTGGGTCTGCGCGTTGAAGATGGCAGCATCGTCGGCCGCGATCTGCGCAGTCAACTGAGCGACCGTGGAGCGCTGCGTGTCGGTCTGCTGGCGGGTGGCGAATTCGCCGAGCCTGGTGTAGCGCTGCAGGTCCAGATTGGCGTTGGCGAGATTGGCCTCGTCTTGCGCCTTCTTGGCCTTGGCCTGGTCAAGCGCTGCCTGATACGGCCGTGCATCAATATCGACCAGCGTGTCGCCCGCCTTGACGAACTGGCCTTCCCTGAAGTGGATGTTGGTGATCTGGCCGTCGATCCGGGTGCGGACCTGAACAGTGTTGAAGGCTTGCACGGTGCCGAGACCGGTCAGGTAGACCGGGAAATCCGCCTTCTCGACCGGTGCAATCTTGACCGGGACCGCCGGGCGCGCGGCAGCGCGCTTCTGCGCGGCTTCAGCCGCCAGCTTGTTGCCCTGATATTTATGCCAGCCAAAGTAACCGGCTCCGCCTATCGCGGCGATCAGCAAAACCCAACCAATTGCGCGTGACTTGGACATGCTCGCTCTTGCTTTCGACGGACAATCTTGGGTCGGACGAACAATAGGGGGTCATGGAAACCGTTCCCAGAGCTTGCGGATATAATATGCGTGCACTTAATGTGTAAACACACTACGACTTGAGAATCCTAAACATTTGGAAAGATTTAGGTCAGAAACAAACGGAAACGTCCCGACCGGGAAATGCGATGTCGACCGATCTCAAACGCCAATTTATTGCACAGCTTGTCGAGAGCTCGCGACTGCTCCGCAACTACATCGATCACCGCGCCAAGGCACGTGGCACAACCCGCGCGCAATGGATCGTGCTCTTCCGTCTGCGCGAGCAGGAGGGACTGTCCCAAGTCGATCTTGCCGACGTGCTCGAGTTGCAGCCGATCTCGCTGGTGCGACTGCTCGATCGCCTGGTTGAGCACGGCCTGCTCGAGCGACGGCCAGATCCAAAGGATCGTCGCGCCAATCGCTTGTTCTTGACCAAGCGCGGACGTCAACTCGTGGACGATCTCGACAGTCTGCGCGATGCGATCGCAAGCGACGTGCTGCGTGACGTGTCGGACGCACATGTCGAAAGCGGACTAGCCACGCTCCGCTCGGTCAAGGATCGCATCAAGGCTCTCGACGATGGACCGGAGAGCGTCGCCGCGAAATAACGCATTGTCGCGTTCGTCGGCCAACTCGATCGTGGCGAGCGAGGCGCCGGTTGAAACGCCGGGCGATGTCGTTCATATCGCGCGTCAATGATGCGAGACGGGAGAGCCGCGATGGACGAATTGAACGGGCGCATGATGGCGTGGCAGATCCTGATCACGGGATTGATCGCCCGGGTCGCCAACGAGCAGCGTGATCCGCTGCGCTTCCTCACCGACTTTCGCGACGAGATCAAAGCCGTGGTCAACGGCGTCAACATCGCCGGCATGGACAATACCGAGCGTGTGCGGCAGGTCGCGCAACGCACCGTCGATGAGCTGTTTTCGCTGATGAAGCCGCCAAGCACGGATTGATGTCGGGTGCCGTCCGGGGCGCGCAACACCGACGGGCCAGCAGTATCTCCGTACTTATTAGAACCGTTATTAGAACACTTAAAAATCTGGATTTAGAACGATTTCAGACTGCAGATTAGAATCGCTTTGAATTGGGGCGATTCAAGCGCGTTGTTGCTGCGATCGCATTGACCCGAAAATTCACGCTCAGTAACCGAAGAGACAGTTCGTCGCGGTTCGGACTCGTGGACGAGCTTGATTTCGGGGGCGTGTGGAATGAGCAATGCAAAGGCACCAAGGTCGCTGCGTTTTGACGCGGCGCTCGGTTCGATCGACGATGGTGCGAGCTATTCGGGTACGAAGGTGTCGGCGGTCGCAGGTCTGATCGCGGTGGCATCCTTTTCGGGTGCCGAAGCGCAGCAGTCCAACCTCCCGCCGGTGACGGTCGATGCGCCGGTCGCTCGCCCGCGTCCTGCGACGTCAAAACCGACGCCCGATCAGGTCCGCGCCCGCACGGCACTGCGCCGTGCGGCGCGGCGCAATCAGCAGGCGCAACAGGCGCCGGTGCCGTTTCCCAATGCCGGCGGTCTCGCAGCCGACCGCGATCCCTACGCCGATCCGGCCGCGCCGTACAAAGGCGATCGCTTGCAGCAATCCGGGAAGTTTCCCGAACCGATCTTGAACACGCCGAAGTCGGTCACCGTGCTGACCAAGGACGTGCTCGAAGACAAGAATGCCACCTCGCTGAAATCTGCGATCCTGAGCACGGCCGGCGTGACACTCGGCACGGGCGAGGGCGGCAATGCCTTCGGCGACCGCTTCTTCATCCGCGGCTTCGACGCGCGCAACGACATCTTCATCGACGGCGTGCGTGACGCCGGCGTCAGCGTCCGCGAGAACTTCTTCACCGAGCAGGTCGAGATCCTGCGCGGCCCAGGTTCGTCCTTTGCGGGACGCGGCACCACCGGCGGCGCAATCAACATCGTCACCAAGCAGGCGACGACGCAGAACAGCTTCTACAACATGGATACCACGTTCGGCACCGATCGCACCAAGCGGGTGACGCTCGATGTCAACCAGGTGATCAGCCCGACGCTGGCGATCCGCGCCGGCGGTCTGTTCCAGGATGCCGGCGTCGCCGGACGCAGCTATGTCACCGATAATCGCGATGGCGCATTCGTCGCCGGAACGTGGAAGCCGATCGACGCGGTGAAGATCACCGGCAACTACATCCACACCGAGCTCACCGGCATTCCGGATTTCGGCGTGCCCTATTATCGGCCGAGCACCGCCAGCACGGCCGGCGGCCCGTTCCCGGATTTCGGCGTCAACCGCAACAATTTCTACGGCTTCGTCAATCGCGACTTCTTCAGGACCGGGCAGGATATCGGCACGATCAACGCCGAGGTCCAGGTCACGCCGGACCTCGTGATCAGCAACAAGATCCGGGAATCGCGTTCGACCCAGAACTACATCGGCACTCTGCCTGAATCGCCGACACTGGCTCCTGGCGCTCCGTTCACTGCGTATACGCTAACTGCGAATCCGCAGAGCCGGCTCCAGATTACCGACGTGTTCGCGAACCAGACCGAAGCGACCTACAAGTCGGTCGATGGCCTTGGGTTCAAGCACACGACGACGGCAGGCGTCGAGTACGACAACGAGCGGTCCTCGATCGACAGTTATTCAGGACTTCGGTCGGAGCTGACGACGGGGCCGACATCCTTCAACGGCACCGGCTCGCTGGCGGGCGTCAGCGTCTTTTATCCGCAATACACGAATATCCCGTTCCCGACCGGCCCGACTCTCAATGGCAGGCCGACCAAGGTCGGCATCGATACCGTGAGCGGATACGTCATGGATACCGCCAACTACAATGACTTCGTCAGCCTCAATGGCGGCATCCGTTACGACGATTACAACATCAACACGTCCGGATACGCGACGAATGGCACCATCGGCCGGCAGTCGGCCGAGTTCGGGATGCCGAACTTTAACCTTGGCCTCACCTTGAAGCCGCTGCCGAACGGCAGCGTCTACGCGGCCTACGCGACCTCGTCCAACCCTGTCGGCGCCGAGTTCGACGGCACCAGCACCGCCTATGGCGGTATCAATCCGGTTCTCAACGGCGGCAACAATCAGATCTTCGGACCGGAAAAGAACACGGCCATCGAGATCGGCACCAAGTGGGAGCTGTTCGACCGCCATCTGCTGGTAACCGCGGCTTTGTTCCAGACCGAGAAGGAGAACGCGCGCGAAGCGCAGAACGTCGGCAGCGCGACCGCGGCCGCGGCGATTCCGGGATGCGTCTATCCCGCGGGAACCACCGGCAACGCGTCCTGCATCACGGCAGGCGCCGCTTACCGCATCCGCGGCATCGATCTCGGCGTCGGCGGCAAGATTACCGACAAGTGGAGCGTGTTCGGCGGTCTTGTGCTGATGCAGTCGGAGGTGACGCAGTCTCTGGCACCGCCGGCCAACAGGACACTGTACACGAGCAACGTCGGGCTGCCGCTCGCCAACGTCGCGCATCAGTCGTTTAGCATGCTCACGAAGTACCAGCTCACCGACATCTGGGAGATCGGCGGGCAGGCGGTGTATCGCTCGAAGGTGTATGGAGGCACGCTGCTCGCCGCGAACCAAGGCACGTCGATCCCGAGCTATTGGCGCTTCGACGCCTTTGCCGAAGCAAAGATCGACAAGAACTGGACGGTGAAGCTGTTCGTCAACAACATCTTCGACAAGCGCTACTACGACGCTCTGTATCAGAGTGCGGCACCGTTCGTCCTGGAAGCGCCGGGACGCGCCGCGTATCTGGTTGTTTCAGCGCGTTACTGAGAGAGGCTTTGAAGCGTCGAGATGCTGGTCTGTGTTCCCAATGTTTTGAGCAAATTGGATGTGGCGGACTTCCGCCGCATCATGGATGCCGGCGATTGGGAAGACGGCCGCTCGACGGCCGGGGCGGCCTCCGCGCTGGTGAAGCGCAACCAGCAACTGCCGCCCGACAGCGAGGTCGCGCGGCACCTCGGCAACCGGATCCTGACTGCGCTGTCGGCGAGCCCGCGCTTCATCTCGGCGGCGATCCCGCTTAGAATCTTTCCACCCTTGTTCAATCGCTACGCCGCAAGCGACGGGCATCATTTCGGCCTGCACGTCGACAATGCGGTGCGTGGCGACCGGTTGACCGGCATGCGGATCCGCACCGACCTGTCGGTCACGCTGTTTTTATCGGAGCCGGAAGATTACGACGGCGGCGAGCTCGTCGTCGAAGACCTCTACGGCTCGCATGAAATCAAGTTGCCGGCAGGTGATCTGGTCCTTTATCCTGCGTCCAGCCTGCATCTGGTCACGCCCGTCACCAGGGGGACGCGGGTGGCGTCTTTTTTCTGGTTGCAGAGCATGGTACGGGATGCGCATGCGCGCAGCCTGATCTTTGACCTCGATACGGCGATACAGGCCCTGGTGGAACGGCTGGGGCGCGACGACCCTGAAACGGTCAAATTGACCGGCATTTATCACAACCTGATCCGCCACTGGGCTGAAGTGTAACGATGAAGACATCCTTGTTCCGTGCTGCATCCGTCATGGTCGCCTCGCTGGCGGTGTTGATGCTGGCTGCGCCGTCATCGGCGCAACAGCCGGCGGCGCCTGCCGCGCAATCTGCGCCCGCGGCCAGAACTCAGGCAGCACCGGTGGCACAACAGCCCGCGGCGGTGGCGCAGCCGTCCGCGCCGCCGGCCCTGCCGGTTCCAACGGCTCCGCAAGCGCAGGCCGCGCCGGCACCAGCCGCCGCCGCGGCGCCGGCAGCGGCCCCAGCGCCGACCTCAGGATCGCCCTCCGCCGATGTGTCGTCAGCCGCGCCGGCTGGCGGCGACAGCAGGTCGCTGAAGACGACCGCGACAGGTCTGCATGAATTGTCGCCGTGGACCATGTTCATGAACGCCGACATCATCGTGAAGGCGGTGATGATCGGTCTGGCCTTCGCTTCGCTGGTCACTTGGACGGTGTTCATCGCCAAGATGATCGAGCTGACAGTGGCCCAGGGCAGGCTGCGCGCTGCGCTCGCCAAGATCAGCGAAGCACGCTCGCTGGCGGAAGCGCAGTTCGCGCTCGGCGCCAAGGGCAATGTGCTGTCGTCCTTCATTGCGGCCGCGATGCGCGAGGGCCGGCTGTCGGCCGGCATCTCCAGCGACAGCGGCATCAAGGAACGTGCCGCGTCCAGCTTCTCCGAGATCGTCCGCGCCGAGGCCCGCCGCATCCGGCTCGGCATGGGTCTGCTCGCAACCATCGGCGCGACGTCGCCCTTCGTCGGCCTGTTCGGCACGGTCTGGGGCATCATGAACAGCTTCATCGGCATTTCGAAGTCGCAGACCACGAACCTCGCCGTGGTGGCGCCGGGCATCGCCGAGGCGCTGCTCGCCACCGCGATCGGCCTGGTCGCGGCGATCCCCGCGGTCATCATCTACAACCATTTCTCGCGCGTGACGAAGACCTACCTCGAGCTCGTCAACCGGGCCTCGGGCGCCGCGGCACGGCTGCTGTCACGTGATCTCGACCGCACCCATGGCAGCCTGCCGCAAGGTTCGCACGCGCGCGCTGCGGCGGCGGAGTAGGCAATGGCTTTCTCAGTCGCATAGAACGATACCGACGACGATTTCGCGGAATCGCACGAGATCAACGTCACACCGTTCATCGACGTGATGCTGGTGCTGCTGATCATCTTCATGGTGGCAGCGCCGCTCTCGACCGTCGACCTGCCGATCGATTTGCCGACCTCGACCGCGACGCCGACCAAGAAGCCTGACAAGCCGACCTATGTCAGCATCAAGCCGGACCTGTCGCTGGCGATCGGGGAAACGTTCGTCAAGCGGGTCGATCTCGTAAGCGCGCTCGACGCCATTCCTGACATGAGCAAGGACAAGTACATCTTCGTGCGCGCCGATCGGGCGGTCCCCTATGGCGAACTGATGGATGTCTTGGAGTTCCTGCGTAAGGGCGGTTATTCCAAGGTCAAGCTGGTCGCCTTGGAAGGAGTTCCGGACGCGGCGGCGCAAGGCGCGCCGACGACACCGAACCCATGACGAAGGCCTGACGCCGATGTCCGATCTCGAACAGAAACCGTCCCAAATACTGTGGGTCTCGGCCGCGGTGATCGCTCTTGTGCTGCACGTCGGCGGGGCGGCGCTCGCTCTGACCAATCTGCAGGAGGAAGAGCCGGAGGATGTCTCCGGTGTGTCGGCAATCGAGGTCGGGGTCGAACTGGCAGCACCCAATCGTGAGGTCACCGATTTGCCGGCGGGTCCGGATGCGGATGCGTCGGTGGCCTCGCCGCAGGTCAACGAACAAAAGGCCGAGGTCAAGGAGACCGATCTGCCGAAGGACACGCCGACCGAGACCGAAGACGCCGATCGGGTGGTGACCGAGAACGACAACAAGAAGCCGACCGAAGAAGAGCAGAAGATTGCCGCCGTCCAGACCGCGGCATCGCAAGAGTCGGTCGCCGCCGAGGCGACGGCGATGCCGACGGTGGAAGCTGCGCCCGAAGCGCCGCGCTCGGTGGCACCGGTCATCGGCAATGGCAACGCCCTGCGGCACGCACGCGAAACCTGGCAGAAGCGCCTGATGGCGCATCTCGACGAGCACAAGAAGTATCCCACCGACCGTGCGCTTAAGTCGGCCGAAATCTACGTCCGCTTTACGCTCGACCGGCTCGGCCATGTCCTCGACATGGCGATCGAGAAGGGATCGGGCGACGCTGCGTTCGACCAGTCGGCGCTTTCGATGATCAAACGCTCAGATCCGGTTCCGGCACCGCCGCCGCTGGTTGCCGACGAAGGTCTCAGCTTCACGCTCCCGGTAATCTTCCGCGTCAAGGGAAAAGGCTGACGCACCCACGTCCCCGCGGAACGCGAACCGTTCCACAAGCCGTGACCGGGGTATGTCGCGGAGAAGGCGGATGGTGCCCATCCGCCTCACGGTTCGTGCGAACCAATCAGTTCTTCTTCACCAGCGGGCAGGCGCTCTTGTCGAGCGGCAGGAAGGCATCATCCGCAGGGATGGTCGCGACCAGCTTGTAATAGTCCCACGGATACTTCGATTCCGAGGGCTTCTTCACCTCGAACAGATAGGCCGGGTGGATCTTGCGTCCATCGGCGCGGATCGAGCCCTTGCCGAACAGGGGATCGTCGGTCGGCAGCTCCTTCATCTTGGCGACCACCATACGTCCATCGTGCGGATTGCCGCCGAGCGCCTCCAGCGCCTTGAAGTAATGGATCAGCGACGCGTAGACGCCGGCCTGCACCATGGTCGGTGGGTTCTTCTTGAATCGCTCCATGAAGCGCTTCGAGAAGGCGCGGGTCTGGTCGTTCATGTCCCAGTAGAAGCTTTCCGTGAAGTTCAGGCCCTGCGCGATGTTGAGGCCGAGCGCGTGCACGTCGGTGATGAACATCAGCATGCCCGCGAGCTTCTGGCCGACCGCGACGATACCGAATTCGGCCGCCTGCTTGATCGCGTTGGTGGTGTCGCCGCCGGCATTGGCAAGGCCGATGACCTTCGCCTTGGAACTCTGGGCTTGCAGCAGGAAGGACGAGAAGTCGGCAGTGCTGAGCGGATGCTTGACGCTTCCGAGCACCTTGCCGCCGCTTGCGGCGACGGCCGCACTGGTGTCACGCTCCAGTGCCTGGCCGAACGCATAGTCGGCGGTGATGAAGAACCAGCTATCGCCGCCGGATTTCACCAGCGCCTTGCCGGTTCCGTTGGCAAGCATATAGGTGTCGTAGGGCCAATGCACCGTATTGGGCGTGCACTGCGAGCCCGTGAGGTCGGAGGAGCCCGAGCCGGAGTTCAGGTTGACGACATTCTTCTCCTTGGAGAGATTGGCGATCGCGAGCCCCACGTTGGAGGCCGCGAGGTCCACGAACACGTCGACCTTATCGACGTCGATCCATTGCTTGCCGATGTTGACAGCGACGTCGGGCTTGTTCTGGTGATCGGCCGAGATCAGGTCGATCTTCCAGCCTTTTGCCAGCAGCCCGGAATCCTCGATCACCATCTGCGCCGCCACTGTCGAGCCCGGTCCGCCGATATCCTGATAGAGACCGGACTGATCGCCGAGCGCACCCACCTTGACGACCTTGTCCATGGTCTGGGCCGGCGCGCTGCCGCTGATCATCAGGCTCGTAGCCGCGGCGAGGGCTGCAATGGATCGCTTCATCTTTCCTCCAGTATGATTTTGTTTTTTGAGTTCCTCATTATGCCCGGCCGCAATGACGTCGCCTAGGTCGTGCGACCCAATCGGTCACACGCGATATTCCATCTCGCGGCCAATAAACCAGGCCGGTGATGGATCGACGCGAAGCGGGAGCCAGCGCGGCCGCGCACATAAACGCGACCGGCTCGCGGTTGTTCGTTGGAGCGCTTTTCGGGTGAGGGTTGTCGAGCGAAGCGGATGCCTGTTCGCGTCGGTGCTAACGCCAATAATAGCGGATCGCGACGTAGACCACGACGAGGCAGCCGAAGATCAGCGCGACCGGCAGCGGACGCTGAGCGTTCGGGCCGGATGCGCTTTGCTTCGGCTTGGCCGGAAGGCGGCGGAAGGCGGTGACGTTTCCGCTGTCGGCGACCGGTTCGCGCGTGCGGGCTGGAACCTCGGGAGCCGCACCGGCCCCGCCCATTTCGGCATAATAGGTCCGGTACATTAGCTGAATGGTGGCTTCGCTGGCCTTGGCATCGTCCATCTGGTCCAGAAGCTTCTTGTAGGTGACCAGGAAATTCTGCGCTTCCGGCGGCAGGGCGGACGTGCCGTTCAGCTTGGCCATCATCTTCCAGGTTGCAAAGTCGGCACGCGCACGCGTATCGGCACGTCGTGCAATCAGCATATCGGCAGCTTTGATCACCATGGCCTCGAAGCGTTCCTGCCCAAAATCAAACTATGTGTTCCCGGTTATAAGGAGAAGGGCCTGGATTACATATCCGGTCAGTGTTCGCAGTATCGCGGAAATAACATCAAGATTTAGGCCGAGGCGGGCGCCGATCATGGGCAGCAGGATCAGAAGCCCGATCAGGATCAGCATGCCGAACGGCTCCAGCCGCGCGAGCGGGATCGCCAGCGGACGCGGCAGCAGTCCCACTGCGACCCGGCCGCCGTCCAGCGGCGGAATCGGCATCATGTTGAAGATCGCGAGCACGATGTTGATCAGGAACGCGTTTTTCAGATTGTCTGCGGTCCATTGCGCGGCGTTCGCCGGCACGAAAGGCAGCGCGTGGAACGCCAGCGCGGCCGCGGTCGCAAGGATGATGTTGGTGACCGGACCTGCCAACGCCACCCACACCATGTCGAGCTTCGGGTGGTTGAGCTTGCGGAAGTTCACCGGCACCGGCTTCGCATAGCCGAACAGGAACGGCGATTGTGCCATGAGCAGCACGGCCGGCAAGATCAGCGTGCCGAACGGATCGATGTGCTTGAGCGGGTTGAAGGTGACGCGGCCAAGCTGCCAGGCGGTGTTGTCGCCGAGCCGGTGCGCCACGAAGCCGTGCGCGGCCTCATGGAAGGTGATGGCGATGATGAGCGGAAGCACCCAGACGGAGATGCCATAAAGGGAAATGTTCAAATGCGCTCCGCCTTGGTTCACGAGGGACCGAACCGTCAGGCTAGCACGAATTTGCCAACGCCTGTGCTGGCCGAGCGGTGGCGGGTTCCCGGGGTCAGCGCGTATCCGGGGCGACGGCGGCGTCCACCTGCGGCGAGCGCGGCTCGGTGGTCGCGATCCAGATGCCCGCGAAGACGGTCACGATCCCGGCCACCACGTTCCAGCGCAGCGGTTCGCCGAGGAATGCGGCGGCGACCAGCGAGGCAGCGATGGGATTGACGGTGACGGAGATCGCGACGCGGGTCGGGGTTGTCCGCTCCAGCGCGAATGACCAGAGGTAGAAGGTCAGGGTGGCGCCGAAGGCGCCGAGATAGATCGCGCCGAACCATTGCGCTGCGCCGAAATCCGCAACCGGTGCGAAGCTGCCGCGAACAAGTGAGGCCGCGATGAGGAACGCGGCGCCGGCCGCCATCGCCAGCGTGGTGAAGACAATCGGGCCGGAGCGGCGGATCAAGGGTTTGGACCAGATGCTGTAGAGCGCCATGCAAAGCGCGGCGGCGACCATCAGAAGGTCGCCGCGCCAGGCACCTGCCGGCGCCATCGCAAGCCCGGAGAGCAGGGCGAGCGCAACTCCGAGGATCGTGACCAGGACGCCGGTGGTCTTCCGGGCGCTGAGCGGCTCGCTGCCGAGCGTGGCGCCGACCAGCATCGTCAGCAGGGGTAGCGTGGAGAGCGCCAGCGCGCCCCGCGCCGCCGTGGTGAAGATCAGCGATGCGTTGAACAGGATCGGACACGCCGCGAAGAACAACAGGCCGAGGCCCACGACCCCGGGCCAGTCACGCCGCGGCGGCCAAGCCCGGAGTTGCGACAGAGCCAGTGGAAGCAGCAGTAGCATGCCAATGCCGAACCGGAACGAACCGATCGCCAGCGGATCGATGAACCCGACCAGAAACCGCGTCGCCCCGATCGACGTGCCGCCGAGCGCACTCGACAGCACTGCCGCCAAGACTCCCCAAGCCTCGCCCATTCCATTCGATCCTTCTGTTTTGCTTGCGCAATCTAGGGCCGGGGCCATAATCAAGGTATGGAATATCTCTGATAAGATAAATCACAGGCTGTTATGAGTGCTCCAATTCTCGATCCCGATCTCCTACGCGCCTTTGTCGCGGTGGCGGACCATCGGTCCTTCACCCGCGCAGCCTCGGCGCTG
>Ga0099824_1004401_pt1 | contig 20295 bp, 17 predicted proteins | sample SiratrowhiteBW_FD_76837 | JGI IMG/M metagenome (GOLD analysis project Ga0099824, IMG submission 76837) | Root nodule microbial communities of legume samples collected from California, USA - Siratro white BW | ecosystem: Host-associated > Plants > Roots > Nodule | place: USA: California... | reverse complement strand
CACCCAACTATCTTCATGTTGGCACAAAGTCTTCACTTGAATAATTCTGGTCCAGGTTGGTTCCAACAGATTCTTCATGAGGCAGTCTTCATCAGCTTCATATGCTAAGCCTTGGTGCTCACAGTATTGACTTCATCAAATCACGTGCTTAGCCTTGGTGCTAACAATCTCCCCCAATTTGATGAAGGCAATCTGATGTGTGTTGAGTTTAATAAATTGAACCTGAAGTACCTGTCTATTTACTCAAGCAGTTTATTAGCATCATGAAGTCCAATAGGTTCAGAGTAAAATTATCAAATCATCTGGTTTAGTTAAAGAATAAAGAGGACAAGGAGCCAGAGGGTGAGCCAAGAGCTTTCTAAAAAATCACTTTGGAGCATGGAACATCAAGAAGAAGTCCTTTAAATTGTATAAATCGTTTTGAATATTTGGAATAATTTGGGCCTTGTATTTAGGCCAAGTATAATATATTTAGGTCATGTATTTTGGGCTATACAGTGAATGATGTTGGGTTTTGAAGCCTATAAATAGTATTGACAATCAAAATTAGGGTATGAGAGAAGGTTTCTTCTTGTGCCACTTGTCATCACCTTGTGAGAGAGTAGGGGTGCAAGCTAGGGTTGAAAAGGTTGTCATAGAAGCTTGTCATAGAAGCTAAGGTTAGAGAGCTTGCTCTAGAAGCTAGAGTTGTAATGCACTATATAAATAGGAGTGCATAGTATTGTAAATTTTAAGCTTGATTTAAACTAATGTTATGCTGTTGAAATTTTCCAGCAGATTTAGTTCTTGAGCTTCATCTTTGTTAGCTTCTCTTATAAGACTAGATTAGGGATTCCATTAGAAATTTGCCTCACCTCTTCTAATCACCTTGTTCAACCACTTTCACTCAACCACAACATGTCATTGCTTCCATTTCCATGAACTTTCCGCTACTTTGAATCATTCTATTTTCTTCTACACTACACTGTATCATTCCAGTGTTGTTGTTCCATTTTCCATGGTTTAATTGTTTTCAAAAGAGCTACACACAACAAGGTTTCCATTACTTCATAGACTGGATCCTTCCCAAACTTGATAATAGGGAACCATCAACTAGATTCTGAGATGCAAGTTTGTTCAAATGATTCATATGTATGTGAGCCATGTGTCTATGCCAAAGCCAAGATTCATTACTCTTTGACAGTAAACAATTGAAACTAGAATTAACACTACTGGAAAAAGCCCATTCAATAGCGGTTCTAGAGGGCTTGCAAAGGCGGTTTCGCAACCCCTGTTGATTTAACCATCGTAGAAAGTATGTGATATATGACACGGTTAAACAACCATCTTCGTATATGTGACATACCATGGCGGTTCGTCAGAAAACACAATAGAAAATCCTTCGTAGTGGGCAACAATGACAATTTTATAATGTAAACAGGACCTATTAAGGCAAATGTCGAGCTATAACTGCCTTAAGAGGGGTCTACAACGGCATTTCAGCACTCTAACCACCGTTGTAGACACCTATTAAGGTGGTTACAGCTTCACAATCGCCTTAATAGGTCCTGTTTACAAAGGCAGCGATGACCTTAACCGCCGTAGCTTAAGCTATTTTTTTTTTAAAGTGCAACAATTATTCGTGCTGCTTCCCAAAACCTGTATATATTTCCAGGCACATATATTTTCAGGCACATTGCATATTTCAAAAGTACACAAGTTATAAAAGATTGGAAGAAAGGAGCCCCACAACCGCCGTGGTATCCCCTTTAGAACTAAAAAACAAATAGTTTAAAATACAGGGATACCACGACGGTTGGTGCCCCATAACTGTTGTCGTATCCTCTTAATTTCAATTTTTTAAAACAACCAGGGCTATGACGGCGATTGGCCGCCACAACCGCCGTGGTAGCCCTGATTTTTTTGAAAATTTGAAATCTAAGACGTTGGAGCTTGCAGATAGGACAACGATTGGAGCATTTAGATGTCGTAGTAGCCCATGCGAATATAACAATGAGTTTAAAATTGGCGTGGGCGTCCCTTGTTGGAGATACGAAGGCGGTTGTGATGAGTAATCGCCTTTGTACTATTGCACTTAATTTCAAAATTGCGATCGCGGTTTTATTTAATGCGGTTCCGTTTTGACCTCCGTTTTATCTTGTAATAAAAAGTGTTTTTTCCACTAGTGTAATGCATGAGATGTTAAGCATGTACACATTGTTCATCCTTTTACTAACAAGCACTATCTTTCTTGATGTTGAATCAACTATAAGACACAAAATAGGTTCAAAGGTCACTTGCAATCCTTTGTCAAACAGCTGGTTGATGCTTAACAAATTATGATTAAGTCCCTCTACCAGAAACACATCCTTTATGATCAATGAACCTTTCTTACCAATGTCTCCACTACCAAGAATCCTCCCTCGGTTATGATCTCCATATGTGACAAATTCACCATGTCTCCAGTGTATGCTCATCAACTTTGAGGCATCACCAGTCATGTGCTTTGAACAACCACTATCCAAGTACCACAGTTGCCTCTTGGATGCCAAAGTACCATTAAAAACAAATTAGGTTTCAAGAATTGGTCCCCTTTAAATTTGGCGTCAACGGTGTTAACAATGCCCTCAGGCACCCACCTAACTAGGCTTTTTGGAATATCAACCTTTCTAATTTTATAGTTTTTAATAAAGTGGCCTTTTTCATACAATAGAAGCATGTAACAAAAGGTGAAGATTATCTTTCACTGTATTTCAACAAATTGTTAAACTTGTTCTACTTTCTTTGAAAACCACATTGATATCTAATGTCATCCTTGTTTAAAACACTATTTTTTGAACCCAAAATGGCATTAAGATTTGTAGTTCCCGTAGAAAGCTTTGAAGAAGTTTTTAAAAGATATTTAACCTTGTTTTGAAGCACAATATAGTTTTCATAATCAATAAGCTTGCATGAATCCATCTCACTAGAAGATGTAGCCTATTGATAATTTCCAAATGATCAAAATCAGTTTTCAAAGTTAACTATTTTGATTGTTAATCTTCTAGCCTTTCCTTCCCCATTTTCCTGCTCTTTTAATTTGTTCATTTCTAATTTATGCTCCCTCAGTTTTCCAAATGGTTCAGTAGTAGTCAATGTTGTCAAGTCCCTGGTTTCTGAAATTGTTGTGACCTTGGTCTGCCAGTTCCTATCTAAGCATTTGAGTATTTTGATGTTCAGTTTTTCTTTGTCAAACACTTATCCAATTCCAATTAAGTGGTTGACAATGTGGGTGAATCTTTTATGCACATCTACAATGGTTTCACCCTACTACGTTCTGAACAATTCATACTCTTGAATCAAGGCATGCATCCTAACCCTCTTAACATCAATTGTGTCTTCAGGAGTCACCTCCAGAATATCCCACATCTTGTTTGCTAAAGAGCATTATCACACCCTGAAAAACTCATAAAGATTTAAACCAGAGGTTATTATATTTTTCACAATGTAGTGATACTGAACTTTCTTATTTTTAGGAACAGTTCATTCACCAAATGGTTTTTCAACAGTTACACCATTCACTACAGTCAAGGGAACAAATGAAACATTAAAAATTGAATTCCAAATCTCACAGTCAGTTGAATTAATAAAGATTTTCATCCTAACTTTCCAAAATTGATAATTCACACCACTAAACACAGGTGGCCTATTAATTGAGCTGCCCTTTGCATAAGGTAACTTCTTCGCAACCATAGGATAAAAACTTCAGTAAAATGCAAGTACCATATCTTGATACCAATTGAAATGAGTTTAAGGTTGAGTACAAGAGGGGGTGAATTGAACTTGTAAAACTTTTTGCAAATATGATGTAAAAACCAAAAGAAATAATGAAATCTCTTGGTTGTTAGGGCGCAGCTCTTTCTACTTAAGAGCGTAGCAGCCCAAGCACCACAATTCGATTGTCACTCGGCCCACCTGACCTACACCACGGGACAATTGATGCCACCCGCAAGATTCACCCACTTAGCAATTGTCCCACTGAACAATTGTCCCTCTGGGAATCAAACTCGTAACCTTGGTTATGATACCAATTGTTGGATCGAGCACTTACCACTACGCCAAAAGCTATAGCCATTAGTCAGAACGCAACTCTTTCTACTTAAAAGCATAGCAGCCCACGCACCACGATTCGATTGTGAATCGGCCCACCTGCCTCCCCCATGTAACAATTGATGCCACCCACAACACAATCAATTATATTTTCTTGATCAAAAATCTAACCACAGAAAGTAATCAACTAAATCTGAAAAAACATTGAATGTAAATTTTATAGATTCTGAAAAAGAAAGATTGCAATATATGATACAATTTTACATAATGTTCAATAATTAATGGCTTTTCAGCATCAACAACTACTTCCAAACCAGATTCGTTCAATTCTATAAATGGCACACATTATAGTTGAGTCGAGAAAACAAGTTAGTGCAGTATAGAAAAGTAATCGATTGAAATACAAAAATAGCTAACTAATTTTTCGTGCAGAATCAGAAATTAAACAGATTTGAAACGCAATTCAAGATTTATAGAAAGAGAGAGCAAGAAAACAAGAATTTATACTCAGTGATCCATTTTTACTGAAAATCATTAGTTAATTTATTTTACTTTTATCTTTTAAAAATTCTAAAAATCATTTGAGCTTATCCCAATGACTTGTAATGCATACACAAATCTAGACAGCTCACACACATACGTACACTAAGACATCTTCAAATCTTCTCTTTGGATGTTTTGACTTGGCTTAACCAAATACCAAAACTACACTTTTAGCAACACCATAGGTCCTAAGCTTACTTTTCTCTCCATGATTAATCTTATATTTTCCACATAAGCAAACTATTTTTCATGGGTTGAGGATAAGAACTTCTCTGAGTAGAGTTGTCCTTTTCTTTTATGGCCCCTTGAAGATTGTCTTTCTACCTATTTTTGTTTTCTGAATGCCATCTACATAAACAATGAATACCAACAATGCATAGATGATCATGGACTTTAATATAAGGATTCTTGGAACAAACAAAAACTGGAAAATTAAAAATAAAAAATATGCAAAGTTGGATGGGGCTTAGAGAACACACTGTAGGGTACAGATAAGATGAGCAAGGCGTAGCAAACAAATTTTCAAAATTTTTTCATTTCAAAGGTTTAAAACCACTTCATAACTGATTTATTAACTAATATAATGCAATATTAACTTAATATACTCCCAAATAACCAATATTAACAACTAAAACTACTATTTTTTCAAACAATCACAATCACTATCTAAACAGAAATTTTGAAATAAGAACAAACTTACCACGTCAATGCACAATGCATATCTATGATTTGGCAAGGTGCAAAGCTCTAAATCTTGCACCAAAAATTAACTAACACTAGAATGAGGTTACAACGATTCTTTGAGAGTTGAAGGCATAAAATAAGTTTTTATAGGTTTAAGTTAGGTCTTCAAATTTTCAAATTGCGGTCAGGCTCAAGTGTGTGCACCCTACCCAGCCTGGACCCGAGACTACAAGACTCCAAATGCGCCTGGTGCAGCTACTCCCGAGAGCAATGCCTCTGAAATTCCCTGGGGCCAGGTACCTAAGCCGAGCTCAAGTGCCAAAAAATTTCACAATTTGTCCTACCTCTTGAATGTTAGCACCAAGAGTTGCTAAAGGATTTGATGAAATCAACAAGTGAATGAAGTCTAAGGAATCAAGAGGATTGCAAAGAGAATAATGAAGATGATTGAAGATTTTGGTCCTAGACTTAGGCTTTGTGACTGTGTGTGTGAGTTTTTACTCTTGTCATAAAATCATATGTTGCATGTTTCATAAGTCATAGTAAGCTCCAAAGTTAAAATTGTTTAGTAAAATTAATCAAAGATTTCAAATAAAGGTGTATTAGAAAGAAATTGATTAAATTATTTTATTCTGAACATATTAAAGTTTCTGTTTTAGAGAAGTTCAATTGATTGAACAATTATTACAATTGATTAAAGTTTTAATAGATTTTTAAAACAATTTTTCTATATAAAGGAGAGGCATGTGATTTTCAGAAAGAGAATTCATTTAGTGCAAACCTTGTGAAATTTTCAGAGAGAAAAACGCACACAATACTTTGAGAGCTTTTGACACTTTATTTCTGTTTAAGAACTCTAATCTTGGAGCATTACTTTGATAGTGAATTTGTGTAACAGTGATCTTATGCAGAGCTAAGTGTTTCTACTCTGTTCTTGATATTTTTATAATCTATCTTGAGTAGAATCACTGTTTGGTTTGGTCTACTCATTGAACTTTCGTGTACTCTTAAGTCATTGTTACATATTACATAGGGTGTGTGATTGTAACTAGATAGTACAATAGGTTTTGTACTAGTTGAACTGCTACTGTGGGGTTCAGTAGGTAGGTTACTGTTGGGAGCAGGGTTTGCTTGCGGGGTGCAAGTGTTGTATTGTGTGAGACTGATCTTTGAGATCTTTTTAGTAGAAATCTTTGCTAGTTTGCAAAGGATTAGACGTAGCCCTTGAGGAAGGGTGAACCAAGATAAAATCTTGTGTTCTTGATCTTTCTTGCTCCCTTCATTAATACTTATTTTGTTTCTGCAGTTCGTACGACTCATTGTTTCTCATGTACAACTAATTGTTTCTTTCTGAGTGAGTTTGTGAATTTTCTCTGAAACAGTTCTTACACATATTCAATTACTTGTATAACTTCTTACTTCTGGTTTCTTAATCAACTGTGTTTAATGTATATTTAGTTTTTTTTATGGAAAAATTAGTTTTACTTAAAACAATTGGTATTTCTTGAATTTGGTTTTCATATGTATTGATTCTTTTCTAACTAGAAAAATTATCTGTTTGAATTTACTATTTACTCGATTGATTTCTGATTTATCTAAAATACTTTCTTCTTTCAATTTATTGCTTTGGCATCTGATCTAATTGAATTTCAACTTATTGAAGATTCACTAAACATTTCAAAATAATCATTTTTTTCAATAGTTTTGATAAAGAATTTTCATCCAGTTTTGAACATTGTTAATTGTTTGCGAAAATTTATAAGTTCAATTCACCCCCTCTTGAACTCAGCCTGAACTGATTTTACATTGAACTCTTAATTCACATCAATATATACAAAACATTAAACAAAACCATAAAATTAAAATGAATTCAAAATGAAACTTAATGAATGAAATTGTTCAAACTAAACGAAAATTAAAAGCAAAAAATCGAGGCTACTGATATGTGCTGTCAAACGTGTCCCAAATTAACTCGGAGGCTAGATTTTGCAATATAGTTCACTACAAAAAGAACTAAAATTATCGACTAGACAAATCTATCGAAAACACCCAAATCCGTCGTATTTATCAACGGATTTTTTACAAACAAAATCTGTAGGTAAATTGATTGTAGGTAAATTTACCGACGAATTTTTTGAGTCCGTTGGTAATTACAAACGGATTTACCCATCAGTAAATCTGTCGATAAATCGAAAAATATTAATTTTATTATAAAAATTAATATTCGTAATTAGCGAAGGATTAAATCTGTCGGTAATTAACAATGGATGATATTTTACCAACAAATAAAAGTCTGTCGATAAGGTTCCGTCGGTAATTTAACTTTTTCTTGTAGTGGTTGACCTAGGTCATTCTTCCAAGGACCACTCGAACGTTACCACTCACTGAAAAAATAAAACAGTAGCATGATGAGGGGGGGTTTGGCAAGTACGACACTTAAACAAAATAAACAAAAAAAATATTCAAGCAAAATAGAGAAGTTCATGCAATAAAAATCAACCCGATTTCCCTAAAGTTCTCCCAAATCCCTCACTAGTTCCTAAACATTATCCCAATTACATTCGTGGGCTAAACGGACCAGAATCCCTGCACCTATTTAACATCCCAAACATGCTACAATCGCGTAGCATTTTGTCGAACACCTAGTGAACCAAACCAATGCAATCGCATGGTTAGCAACATCATCGGTTCGACTCGATTCCGACTCGGGAACTCAACAATACATTCCAATAGGACTGTATTCATTCATTTACAGATTCAATCCAACCATTAAATTCAAAAATTGAATTAAAAACAAGAAATGAGTAGTTAATTACGGAAAAACAGTACAAAACATGAACCTAGAGATAAATGGAGACGGGATAACCTCTAGGGACCGGATTGAGTAAAAACTTTAGCCACTCATGGTGGAATGAACACGAACAATAGCCAAAGATAAAAATGCAGAAGCGAATCAACACAGAAATAAAATTACAGAAGCAAAGAACGAGCCAAGAAGAAACAAGCAAGTCAAACTGTATTAAAAAATTGTCTCACACCATTGTTGGCGGCTGCCTTACACTGCTCATTATAGTATTCAAAATTTTTTTTACCTAAGGTGGCTCAATCGTTGCCCTAATAAACCAAAAATGCACAGTTTTGAAGCCAGCTCATTTGGGATGAAATGACTAAGTTGTCCTTAATTGAATATTTTCGCTCAAAGTGTTGTCCAAATTTTGTACGTCAACTTTAAGGCTGATTTTTTCCACTTTACAATCCAAAAAAGGTCTTGGGCCTGCTCATAATGTTTGTAGATCTTTGATTTATCTACAAAATGACACAAAGATCATGTTAATCGGAGTCTATAGCAAAAGTTATGGAAAAAATACGAAACATGCTCAAGTTTGGAAAATTTTCAAAAATTTCATCAAATTGAGTCAAACTTTCAATTAAAGTCTAATAAGCCCAAATACAGTAAATTGGTCCAAAATTGTCATTATTCTTATCGCTACACATTAGAAAAGTGGTTAAAATTAATACATATCAACTACCTCCCAGAAAGCGCTTGTTTAACTTCTCGAGCCTAACGGGTAGCTCAATCGTGATGGAATGAATTTGGGATGTAACATTGCCCTGCTGACCATCTTTCTTTTCTTAGAATATGGGCTCTTTAATGCAATCTATTCGTCAAGTTGAATCTTTTCAATCACCCAACGATTTGCCCATTTAGATCTCCATTTATTGAATAAAGTCTTCATTCATGATGCGTCAAATATCATAGGTTTCCCAGGTCTCACCTCCTATTCCTTCAACTATGGAAGAACCTTTTCAATTCTGAACAAAGTTGCTAGATTGTATTTATCGAATTCTTCACGTTCCTGTTGTTTTGGCTTGAAACATCCAACAACTTTCTTCCACAATCCAGATGTGGTCTCTTTCTTCTTTGTCACAGGATGGGCTTCAACTCTTAAACACTCTTTTGGAGTTCCAAAGACATCAACAATGAATTCATCTTCTTGTGATCTCATCTCAGCTTTCCATTATCCACATCAATAACTTTAACAATCTTCATAAAAGGTCGGTCCATAATTAAATGAACCTCTTCATCTTTCTCCATTTCCATGACAACAAAGTCATCTAAAAAAGTAAACCCTTCCACCTTTACCCTCACATCTTCCACCACCCCATGTGGCTACTTCATAGATTTGTTAGCCCACTGCAAAGTTATCCTGGTAGGTTTAGACTCGACGTCACCAATCTTATTCATCTTTGATAGAGACAATAAATTAATGCTAGCCCCTAAATCTAATAAAGCTTTCTTTACAGGTGATTCCCCTATTGTCATTGGAATAGTGAAACTTCAATGGTCTTTAGATGTGAGGGGCAAGAATTTTTGAATCATTGGACTACCACCAACCTTTAGCACAATAGTATCTTCTTCTTCAATGAACTTCCTTTTCTTTGACACCATGCCCTTCATAAATTTGGAAGAACTACTAGGATTTTGGCATAATACATTGAAATGGTTCCCTTGAAAAAAATCACATATCAAGTCGGGTTGCATAACTTGTATTTGTTGGGGCAACTTTGCGATATGTTGATTCAAAGTCTCATTTTTTTTGCGATAGAATTTTGCGTTGTGCCAAAAGAGCATAATTTGAATTTTAACTCTAGCACTCCCTTCTTTTGTGTTGGTGTCCTCGCATGATGACCTCTCAAATCGGTAGAAGCCATGGACTCAATAATGTTGACATCTTCCTCTGCAGTCTTGAACAGAATTAATGCACCAAAAGAAGCATCTGGGATCATCTTTTCTCTGAGCTTGAAGTCCATTGCAAAATGTATGTACTTGCATCTCCACTTCAAACCCATGGTTTGGACATTTTCTCAATAAAGCTTTAAATCTTTCCAATGGCTTACATAGTGGTTCATCTGCACCTTGTACAAATATATGGTTGTCCTAACCTCATTAATCTTTGGTGGTGGTAAAAAACGAGCCAGAAACTGTTAGCATTAATGTAGTTGATTATTTGATTAAGTGAAATGTAAGGAAAGCTTGAAGATGTGTTTATTTAGAATTAGGATTCATGCATTACGAATCAATAGAATGTGCTTTAAAACTTTTTAAAATCAAATTGAAACTAGTTTGATCTATGTTTGCAAGTAAATATGGTTTGTTAGCACCAGGAGTTGCTAGTGGATTTGATGAAATCAACAAGTGAATGAAATCTAAGGAATCATGAGGACTGCAAAGAGGATCATGAAGATGATTGAAGATGTTGGCTCTAGATTTGGGCTTTGTGAGTGTGTGTATGAGTTCTTGCTCTTATCATAAAATCATTTGTTACATGTTTCATATGTCTTAGTAAGCTCCAAAGATAAAATTGTTTAATCATATTAATCAAAGTTTTCAAATAAATGTGTTTTGAAAAGAAAAGTTAATAAACTGGTTTTATTCTGAATCTGATAAATCTTATGTTCAAAAAAATTCAATTGATTGAACAGTTATTTCAATCGATTGAAGTTTTAACAAATTTTTAACACAGTTTGCCTATCTAAAGGAAAGACAAGTGTTTTGACATAGATAAGAAATCATTCTAAGAAAACATTGTGAAATATTATGTTAGAAAATCGCGTGAAACACCTTGTGAACCTTTGTCAAATCATTTCTTCTCAAGAATCATAATCTTGGAGCATTATTCTGATTTTGAATCTGTGTAACTGTGATCTTATACAGTGCTAAGTGTTTCTACTCTATTCTTGACATCTTTGTAATTTGTTTTGAGTAGAATCACTATGTGGTTTAGTCTGTTCATTGTAGTTTTTAATACTGTTGGGTTGTGGTTACATATTACATAGGGTGTGTCATTATAACTGGATTGAACAGAGGGTTCTGTACTATTTGAATAGCTACTTAAGGGTTCAGTAGGCTGTTTTACTGCTGGGAGCAGGGTGTGCTCATAGGGTGCAAGTATGGTATTGTTTGATACTAATCTTGGAGATCTTTTCTAGTGGAAATCTTGGCTAGTTTGCAAAGGACTGGAAGTAGCCCTTGAGGAAGGGTAAACCAGGATAAAACTCGTGTTCTTGATCTTTCTTTCCCTATTATTTGGTAGAGTACGCCCCAGCGACATTAATCAAAGAATAAAGAGGACAAAGAGCTAAAGGGAGAATTAAGAGCTTTCCAGAAGATTGGGCCCATCTCATCCTATTTGCCCAAATACAAACATGTAGGCCCTTTGGAGAAAATAGAGTATTATGGAGAAGTCCTCTAATTTGAATAAATTGTTTAGAATAGTTTAGAATAATTTGGGTCTTGTATTTAGGCCAAGTAGAATAAATTTTGGCCTTGTATTTTTGAGCCATGTAGTGTAAGTTTGGGCCTTGAGGTCAATAAATAATGTTGGGCTTGATTAAGGAGTCCAAGTAGCACAAGGAGCTCTCTCCTTGTGCCACTTGTCACCACCTTGTGAAAGCCTTGGAGTGCCAGCTAGGTTTGGGAAGCTTGTCATAGAAGCTAGGGTTAGAAACTTGTCTTATAAGCTAGGGTTAGACATTTATCTTATAAGCTAAGGTTTCTAGACCAAACTTCTCCCATACCCTACCTAGATAGCTTGCATGGGAAGCTAAGTAGCTCATCCTTTCTTCTATAACTAAGAGGTTTAGGAACCTCTAATGTAGACCGGATTTGTGTAATGGAATGCTGCCAAATTTTTAGCATATTGCCCCAAGTTTCACATTGAGTTTCTTCTCCTAGAAGCTCGAAGCTCTCTTAAAAAGGTTGGCCTAACCTCCTTCAAGGCTTTCACCATCTACTTCACCATCAACCTCCTTGCACGCTTCCTTCCTTGCATTTCCATGGCTTCCGCATCATGAGGAGTTCCATCCACTTCTTCTATTCGGTGCTTCAAGGTTTCATCATGCTCAACTTCCATTGAAGCTTGCGCAAGAAGCTAAGGCACCTAGGAGCTCCTCCATCATTCTTGAACACTTGTCTTGATTCAGCTTGTTGCGCAATTAACTAGTTCTCGAGTGCAATTAATTGTTTCTTTTAAAGAATATTTGAAAATCTTCACTGTTTGACACATATTCAAGTTTCTGGATATTTCTTGAATTTTCAATAAACCAATTTTTCTATGTAATTGATTGTAGTTGTTATTTTAAAAAAAAATAGATTTTCTAAAACTCTTTACTCTATTGAGTTCTGGTTTTTCTGAAATACTTTTCTGACTTCAGTTTATTACTTCTGCACTTGATCTGATTTAATACAATTGGTCTAGTTGATTGATTGTATTCTGGAAAATATTGAACATTAACTATACATTTTACAGAAATCATCTTTTAATAGTTTTAATAAAGAATCTTCATCCCATTCTGTAAGATTAATCACAGTTTGCGAAAAGTTTTTAAAAGTTCAATTTACCCCCCCCCCCCTCCCTCCCTTGAACTCAGCCTGAACATATTTTACAATTGGCATCAGAGCTAGGACTTGTATCCTAGTCAAGTTTTCGATCCATGGTTGAGAACAAACTGCTTTTTGCTGAGAGAGCCTCTATACACAGGCCACCCATGTTTTCTGGAGTTAATTACTAGTTTTGGATAGTGAGGATGAAAATCTTTATTCAATCTATTGACCGTTGTATCTGGAATGCTATAGTGAATGGTCCTTATATTCCAATGTCTATTGTGAATGGGGTGTCTGATATAAAACCATTTGATGAATTGTTTGAAGCTGAAAATAAGCGTGTTCAGTATGACTGTGTTGGAAAAAACATAATTACTTCTGCTTTGAACCTTGATGAATTCTTCAGGGTGTCATAGTGCAGTTCTGCAAAGGAGATGTGGGACATATTAGAGGTCACACATGAAGGGACAAATGATGTAAAGAGAGCTAGAAAGCATGCACGCATCCAGAAGTATGAACTATTAAGGAGGTAGCAAGGGGAATCAATTGTAGATGTTCAGAAACGGTTTACTCATATCATCAATCAATTAATTGGACTGGGAAAATAGTTCGATAAAGAAGATCTGAACATCAAGATTCTCAAGTGTCTAGATAGGAGTTGGCAGCCCAAGGTGACTGCAATATCTGAGACAAAAGATTTAACAACTCTCACCACAACAACATTGTTTGGAAAATTGAGATAACATGAGCTCGAGATGACAAGGTTGAAAGAAATGGAATCTGTTGAGAAGAAGTCCAGAAGCCTTGCACTCAAAACAAAAGCTGCAGATATTGAATCTAATGAAGAGAGTTCATATGAGTGCAGTGATATTGAAAATCTCAATTTAGTGACAAAGAGATTTCATAAATTCATCAAGATGAAAGGGAAAATGAATAATCAGAGGAGCAAAAGGTAGAATAAAAAAAATCTGATCCTAATCTAGCTAAATTTACCTGTTTTGGATGTGGTAAGCAGGGTCACATAAAGATGGATTGTCCGAGCCTTGTCACCCGGAAAAGACAATTGAGAAAAAGGATCACAAAGTTGGAAAAGGGAGAAAAGCATACATTGCATGGGAAGACAATGCTTTCACTTCCAACAATTCCTCACATGAAGATGTTGAAGTCAATCTGTGTCTAATGGCTGGAAAACATTCAGAGGTTAGTAGTGAAAACTCTAGCACTTCTTTTAATAGTGCAAACTACAGTTCACTACTCCATGCCTTTCATGAAACAAATGAATAAGCTAATAGACTAGCCTTATCCAACAAAAGACTGAAAGGTCTGAACAATTGGTTGGGAGGCAAAGTCAAAGAACTGAAAGATGAAGTTTTGCAACTAAAAATTGATTTTGAACACTTAGAAATTATTTACAAAGCTTCTAGTAATTCTGACTCTAGTCAGCCAGTTAATTGTGGAAATTGTGAAGCTCTGCAGAAGAAAGTTAATTATTTAATCACTACTACTTCCATGTTTTCAATGGGTACTACAAACCTCAATGTCATTTTGGGTTCTCAAAACTGTGTTTTTGAAAAAGCTGGCATTGGATATCAAATTGGTTTTAAAGGAAAACAGAGAAAATACAACAGTTTCTTTAAAACAAATGAGCAACAATTTTCATCTTCATTGACTTGCTTCTATTGTATGAGAAAAGGCCATTCTATGAGGAACTGTAAAATTAGGAAGTTTGAGGTGCCAAAGGGGCTAGTTAGGTGGATGCCGAAAAGCATTACTAACACTTATTGACCCAAGTTTAACAAAGTACCAATGACTCAAACTTAATTTGTTTTGTAGGTTTGTATGGCATCCAGTAAATTACTGTGGTACTTAGACAATGGATGCTCCAAATACATGACTGGTGATGCTTCCTAGATAACTAATTTGAAGCTAAAACCTGCTGAATATGTCACTTATGCAGATAACAACTGTGGGAGGATTCTTGGAGTTGGTGACATTGGAGGAGATGACAAAGTGATTATCAAAGACATATTCTTGGTTGATGGATTGAAGCACAATTTATTGAGCATTAGCCAACTGTGTGACAAGGGGTACAAGATCACTTTTGAGCCAAACCTTTGCCTCATATCAGACTTAGTAACAAGTGAAACTATACTAGTAGGTAAACGGGTAAACAATGATAACATGCTAAATGTCTCATGCATTACTTCCAGTATGAATTGTTTGCTTACTAGGAGTGATGAGTCTTGGTTATGGCATAGGAGATTAGCTCACATTCACATGCATCATCTCAATAGGCTTGCATCTAAAGATCTTGTAGTTACACTACCTAAACTCAAGTTTGAAAGGGACAGACTGTGTGAAGCATGCCAAAAGGGTAAACAAACTAAAAGTTCTTTTAAACCCTTGAATATGATTTCACTATCTAGACCTCTTGCTTCATATGGATTTGTTTGGTCCCTCAAGAACTATGAGCCTAGGAGGTAATTACTATGGTCTAGTTATAGTAGATGATTATTCTAGATTTACATGGACATTATTCATTGCTACCAAGGATGAAAACTATCATGCCTTTAAGAGATCTGTCGAAATTATTCAGAATGAGAAAAATTGTGGCATTTCTTCCATTAAATCTAACCATGGGAGAGAGTTCCAGAATGAGAGGTTTGATAAGTTTTGCAGCAAATCTGGAATAAAGCACAACTTCTCATCACCAAGGACTTCACAGCAGAATGGAGTTGTAGAGAGAAAGAATCGTTCTTTGGAGGAACTTGCAAGAACAATGTTGAATGAGACTGGATTTCCAAAATACTTCTGGGCAGATGCAGTAAGCACAACTTGTTATGTGCTGAATCAGGTGCTCATTTAGGCCAATATTGAAAAAGACCCCCTATGAGCTGTTTAAAGGGAGAAACCCAATATATTTCATCTAAAGTTTTTGGCTGTAACATTTTAAACAATGGTAAGGATAACTTGGGCAAATTTGATTCGAAAGCTGATGAAAGTATCTTTCTTGGTTACTCATTACATGGACATACATATAGAGTTGGTAGTATTTCAATTTCCATTGATTGTATTGGGTTTTTCTTTCTACATTTTAATAGAGTTTTTGTTTGTAGAGCTGTAATACAGTGTTTCACAGTGTCTTTGTGAATCTTGCAGGGTGTGAGATTAGTTCTTGATTGTATGGTGTGTACAATTGTTGTAATTTAGTGGAATTCTTTGTTAGTTGACAAGGAAACCTGGATGTAGCTCTTGAGAAAGAGTGAACCGGTATAAAAATTGTGTCCTTTCTCTTTGATACTTGTTTTTAACTTGTGTTAATGTTAATGCATAATTTGCATCATCATAAAAATTAATCAACTATTTTTCAGATTCAACTAACTGCTTTTGTGGTTTAGCGTACACGATTGTTTACTCATTAAATTGAATTGCGATATAGATGTCATATAATCTTGACCAAAAATTCATATAATAGTTTTATCTGCTAAAAATTGACATTGTTGATAATTTAGTAATTTTGGTAATTCAATCTGTTAATTGCACATATCAATTAATTAAATTTTTTATATTTTTTTCTTGTAAAATTTTAATTCAATGTTCTACGGATTACATTGATTGATTTTTTTTTTTTTCAGATTTCAAAGCAAGAAATTAAACCGATTTTTTTCCATCTAAATAAATTGTGTTTTCTGTTTTGATGCTTATACTAGAATTTTATCTGATTATTTTCAAATTTCAATTAGTTATTTTCCCATTGTGTGGCAGCTAAAATTGTAGTAAATTGACTCCATTAAAAGTACTCATTATTTCCAACAATGTTTTTGTGAAAAAATTTAGAAGTTCACTCCACCCCTTTTTGAACTCAGCATATAGTTGCATTATAGATTAAGGGTTAGGATTGCATCATAGCTTCAATTGCATGCTTCACTACAAGTTCTTCCACATGTTTGTGATGTTTGAAGATGATGCAACATAAGTGACAAGTTTTGGATGTGTTAGATGAATTAGGAAGTGAATGAGAGTGAGGTTAGGCTAACACTCTTACAAGGAAACTACATATAGTCTTGAGAATGGAGACTACTCTAAGGAGAGATTATATAACAAGAATAGTCATTTGGCCAACACTTCAATTCTTATTCATATCAAAGATGAAAATTAGGTTACATGAGGTGCTTATTTATAGTGCATGGAAGTCCAAGCCTCTCCATTAAGGAGTTGACACATGTCAAGCTAGGATTGGAGAGAATCCTCTCTATGCATAGGATGACATGTAGCAAGAGCATGGAAAGCATGTGGTTCCACCTAAGCTTTTACCTTGGTACCACTTAAGCTTCTAATTGGTGCCACACAAGCCCTTGTACATGTCATTTTAAGCCTAAGCACAATATATCCTTATCTCTTTTATGTTTAGGCCTTCTACTTTCATGTTTCAAGACAAACTATTCTACTTTTTTTAGCGAAAATACAAGGCTCAAAAATTTAAATTCTTATGCTATTTTAGCCCAAAATACAACACCCAAAATCCTATTTTACTAGGGCCAAAAATAAATTCTACACTACTTTATACAATTTTTACAAGTAGAGGCCTTGTATGTAATCTTTATTCTCCAATATCTCTATAGTAATTTTCTCCAATTTTGAACTTGGGCCTAATAGTTTGTTTGGAGACCCAAACAAGCCCAATTAGGCCCAATCTCTTTATAAGCTCCTGATCAAGACTACAACTCACTAACCATTTATTATGGTCTATAGTCTTAGAGACAGGATTGCATCACAAAGGAAGGGATTAATAATATTAAAATATTTTGCATATGAATTGAGCCTAACGCCACTTTAGTTGGATCAGGCGCTAGTTGGGCTGCGAGAGTCATGGATTTGAACTTTTGCCCAATGCCACTACGACTAAGTCGGGGTTGAGTGTCATTGAAGACTAGTCTATTTAAAGGACTCTTTGCATTAGGGTAAGGCACTCTCCACTCTATCTGGGAGTAAGGCTCAACTCGTGAGTCAAAAAAATGTAACCTTGTGATGATAGATAGGGTTTGGAGAGATCCCTTTTCTCCTCTTTGTATATCCATCTTCCTCTATTGTTCATTCTTCTCATCTTGTTGGGATTTGATGTAATCAATTAAATTCTCATGCAACAAATGTCAAGTTTATATATATGTCTTTCCTTTCAATGTTAGTATTTTGTATTTGTGCTTACTTCATGTTGTGTTGATTTATGGCTTGATGATTAATTCTTAGGGTATTGAGAAATATCATTTGTAATTTGGATCTGAATCAAAATACTAAATGAAAATTTATGTCTAGGAATGGAGCATTATTTGTTTGTTATCTTAAAACCCTTGTGGTAAAAGCAAGTCCTTTTTATATAGTTGATCATGGAATTGACGGTTAATAGGAAAGCTTAGGCTCATTCACTTAAGGAATTAGGGTTTGGTATTATTGTGAATTGACATTGACATTTGTTTGGAAAAAAGGTAAATGGTTTTATTCATGAGAGTAATGTTTGATGAAATTTAATCCTAACAATTGCATTCCATATCTTATTCATTCTTTTTCCACATTCCAAGTGCTCATAAAAATACCAAAAATATTTTAATTGTTTTTGCATAATTTTATTTTATTGTTTATCAATTTAAATATTTTGACTAAATTTTAGTCTAACTTTGTTATAAATTGCATTTGTTGCCCTGTATTAAGTCCCTTGGGAAAGAACGATGTATTTATTACTTTTTATGTTAGCGACTGGTGCACTTGCCATCGTACAAAAACATGTTGATAATTGTATGCTTAACCATTGTAAATCCTTCATCCTGTGAAATATACCCTATGAGTTTTCATTATTCTCTCTATCAAGAGATTTTTTTCCTCATTATTGGTCTTAATCTTAGGGGGATCAGGACGGGTTTCCCGGAGAGCTGTGAATACTCCTTTTCTATAGAGGTGTGATTACTCGTTGCTTAGAGAGGATTGAATATTCGTTCCCTAGAGAGGTGCATAATACAGGTTACTAAAGAGGCATTAAAACTTGTACCTAGAGAAGTGTAATAATACTTGTTCCTGGAGAGCCGTTAAAACTCATTTAGTGAAATCTCTTAAGCAATTTGATTAAGGGGATTGGACGTAGCCCTAATTACAGGGTGAAACAGTATAAAATCCATGTATACTTTTCCCTCCCTTATACTTTTATTTTATATTCCTTTGAATTGTTTTATATTCCGCGATTTTAGTTTAAGCTCCATTCAACGTCCCTTTTTCCGGAGCAAACTACATCTTTAGTTGGTATCACAACTAACCTCCAAGGTTAGTTCTTAATAGAACAAAAGGAGACTATCCTAGGTGAACTCATGGAATTCAAAGGTCTAGCAATTAATATAACCTCCTGTTTACTATAGAAAAGTATGATATATGGAAGATAAGCATGGTCTTGTTTATCGAATTGACATATATAAAGTTAATGAAGGTGACTAAGGAAGCCATTTCTACAAAGCTTGATGTCGTTAGAAATCTACTTCCTCGAGAATCTTAGAGTAAAAAGAAAAGAAGCAGATATCAATTGAATGCCCATGCTAGATTATTCTTCTTTATGTAGTCTGAGGAATGTATATTAACGATTATCAACATAAACCATGTTTAATAAATGTGGGAGACTCCTTAAATGTTTCACAAATAATCAAGGGTAGACCTGCGCACATCTAATTCAAGATTAGAAGAAAAGAATCAAAATTGCCACATAACAAGTGTTACAAGTGGATCAGCATCAGAATAGTCTAAGGAGGAAAAAATCTTACCATCTGATGAAGGTGAGATGGTAAGATAATACAAAGGACTTGTTAACACTTTTTTTATTCAATGGCAAGTGCACCAATCACTCTTGTAGCAAGTAATAAATATATTGTTCTCTCTTAAGGAATTTATGCAATACACAACACTAATTACAATTATAAAAACTTAGACCAAAGAACAATTCCATAGTTTAGATGGGTTGTTCTAGAAAATAAATTAAATATTTTTATAATTTTGTGTCAAATATCAGATAGAAGAATAAGGTTAAGGATCGATGATATGAACATTGATAGGATTAGACTTTACCATACCTCACTCTCATGCATAAAAACAATTACCTTCTTTTCCTAACCAATATCAATGTCAACCCGCAATAATACCCAAACCCTAATGCCTTAGGTGAATGAGCCTAAGCTTTTCAAGTAACTGTCAATGTCTTGATCAATTAAATATAAAATGCTTGCTTAGGTTACAAGGATTTAAGACAACAAACGAATCATACTCTATGTCTATATGCAGGCTTTCATTAGGTATTCCAATTGAGATACTAATTACTAACAATATTTCTCAATACTTTTAGAATCAACCTATCAAGCTATGAATCAATATAACACGCATTAAGAACAGAATTGAAATACTGATATTGAAAGAAAAAGAAATATATATACATATTACATGTATACATACATACACACACATATATATATATATATATATATATATATATATATATATATATATATATATATATATATATATATATATATATATATATATATATATATATATATAAATATTTATTTTAATAAAAATAATTTATATTT
>Ga0099824_1004396_pt1 | contig 20317 bp, 6 predicted proteins | sample SiratrowhiteBW_FD_76837 | JGI IMG/M metagenome (GOLD analysis project Ga0099824, IMG submission 76837) | Root nodule microbial communities of legume samples collected from California, USA - Siratro white BW | ecosystem: Host-associated > Plants > Roots > Nodule | place: USA: California... | reverse complement strand
TTGGGGGAGAGTGAATCAAATCAAATTCAATATTTATTTAGTTGTATAATAGGTTGGTGTTGGATTCAAATCGGATTTTTTTTAAAAAAAAAAAAAAAAAACTAGATTGTTCAAAAACATCAATGTAGAATGAAGAATATAAACTTGGTTAGCAATTCAATTTATATCCATCATTTAAAGTACACCTAAAAATGCATTTAGAAATAGAGGAAAAAGTATAGTCCTGTATGAAGCTCAAAATTAGATCATCCTCACTTAAATGACAATCACTAATGTAAATAATAAATTAGAATACTTATTGAATGAGTATCACAAAGTATTAAACTCATTAAAATTCAATCAAATATTCACTAATTTTAATTATTTAAATGTACATAGTAGAAGAAGTTTTATGTATAAAAATATTTGATTACAAATTATGAAAATTTGATGATGGAAGCGTCTTCACATAGCAGAAGAAAATTCTTAAAATTTTTTAAGTTTTAAAAGAAACTCAGAATTTTTCTCATCTAAGGAAAGTTTCTTGGAGAAGAATGATAATAAAATTTCTCTCATGTATGTGACATTAAAAGAACAAGAAGATTGCAAAAATTATCATTAGTTCAAGTTCAAGTTCAAGTTCAAGGTGAATTTTGCAAGAAGTAAGTGATTCTATATATAGATGTCTAGCCCTTTTGCAATCCATGCTATAACGGATATGAGACTAAAAAATCAAAAGAAAAGTTGAACCAAAGGAGAATTTTAGCATGCCACTACCTTAGGATTGACTAGGATTTTGACTCTTATATGTTAGAGCAAAAATACAACATCCTGAATGTTTTCATTGTATGCTTAAATACAACAAGTCAAGAGCTTGAAAGATATAAAACAACTGCTTCTAATAGACGTTGATAAGATCCTGAATGCACGTGGTTCATCTGATAGATGATAAAGCACTATGTCAAGTTCCACTTCATTTGATAAATTAATTGAAGATAATTTAGATGATAAGTTCATACTAAGAGTGATGGAAGCATTCTCAGGCTGTGGAAGATTTGTAAGATTCTTCAAAACTTTTTCCAAGAATCTTAGACTTTGTTAAGAAGATCTATATGTTTTAAATTTGATTTGAGGTTGAATGTTTAAATTTTCTGTCTTCAAGTTTACTTTTCTTTTCAAGATATATTTAATCTTATCGATCTAATCCGATCTCAAACACATTTAACCCAAACACCTATTATCAATCTATAAAATCACATTTTTATATTTTTAAAATTAAATATAATATTTTATAACTGAGAATTGATTGATGTTTCATCGTAATTGTAGCATATATTATAGGTAAGAAAAAAAGCAAAGCCAAGAAGGGATTCAAGGACCTGTTTGGAACCACGGACGAAAATGCGACGATGGATGGTGTGCAAAGAAAGTTATGAAATCGGTAAATAAAAAATCAATATATTACACAAATTAAGAATGAATGGATGAACAGTTTTTTCTTTGCTATCAGGCGAAGATTTGCTAGGATAGTAAACAGTATATAATAGAATAATAATAATATATTAATAAAAAGTAATAATAATTTTATAAAATAATAATAAAATAAGATGATTATTAATAATATCAATATTAAAAAATAATAAAATTATAATAACAAGAATTATAAAATCATAAATAATATTTATAATAATAGAATTTTAAAATGATAATAAAAGTAATAATAATAAAATTATAATTATAATAATAATTAAAAGAAATTTATAAAATAATATTATTATTAACAATAAATATTTAATTTTTTATTTTAATTTTATTTTTAAAATAATTTATACTTTTATAATTCTATCAATTAAAATAATAATAAATTTATTAATCATGCTTAATAAATTAATTATATTTAATTTTAAATTAATTTTAACTATAATTTAATTTATTAAAAAAGATATTTTATCAATGACATCTATCAAATCATTCACAAAGTTTTATAAATTTTCATTTCATTTCTTATCATCTTTCTCTTAATCCAAACAACTCAACTTTCTTCACAAATCAATTCAAATCCAATCTCTCAAATCTATCCTCTCATCTAAACAAAACCTTAGAATTTGTTTGAATTAGAAGTAGAATAAAAAAAGAAAAAAAAAGGAAAAGAGAATAGAAAGTAAAGTTATTTGAAACGAGAAAAGAGGGTGAAAAATAAGTAAAAAGTTTGTAAGATGTAATTTATATAATAAAATAAATTGATATATTTAAAATAAATTTTAAATTAAAATAAAAATTATCATCCAATCTCGATAAATAAAAGAATTATATATTAAAATAATAATATGTTAAAATAAATTACTTTATAAACTATAAAAAATTTAGATTAATTCATTCAATTTTATTTATTATTTAAATTATTTATTTTATTATAATATAAAAGTACATATATATTAATAAATTATTAAGTTAATTTAATTTGATTTTTTAATTTTAATTATTTATTTTTGTAATGTGAAAACATATATTAATAAATGTCAAGTTAATATATCAAATTATTTTATTGTATTTATTTGTTTGTTTTATTAGTTTTATTACACTATAAAAATACATATTGATGAAATATTAATAATATAAATATTAAATTTTCAATAATATTTAGAATTCATTTAATTATATAAATTTAAAAATAATAAAACATTTAAAAGCATAATAATTGTGTTTTTTAATATAATCAATTATATCATAAATTTTATTATTATTTATATATATATATATATATATATATATATATATATAATTGATTATACTAAAAAGTAATTGATTATTATTATTTTTTTACAAATCTTTCTAAAGATTGCAAAATGTTTATCAACGATTTTTTTTTTCATCATTTATGTTTCGTCTTCCACTTTCATTCCTCTTTATATCCGCATAAAGAGTATATCCATAGATCGAAACACAGGTCAGTGAATTCACTTTTTTTTTTCTTTACTTTTTGTATACAGATGATCATAACAATATTCTAAAGTACCAAAATGTTCAACATATGTCGTTTCTAGGGTTATAAATTATTAATAAAATAAAATGTATTATACTTATTATTTTAAAATAATGATTCATATCACTTTTTAATGATATTGTCTAGAAAAACGTGTCAGAATATAACTAAAGTCTTTTATGATCCAATTTCAATGAAAAAATATGTATATATACAGTTTCAATTTAAATAAATATTTAAACAAAAACACACAAAAATATACGTATTTCAAACATAAGAAAGGATATTATTAGTCTCATTACATAAACCATCATTCCACTTTCTGTGAATAAAAATTTGAATTCCTGTCGAAAGAAATGTTCACATATGTAATTTGAATCCTATTACAGACAAAATCCATGGTGTAAATACATTAGTAGATTTATCATATAGTTTCCGTCAAAATAAATTAATTCGTTAAAGTTATTTTTCATATGTTAACGTTATTCAGGAAGCAGATTATAAACTATAGTCAAACTTATAAAAACTGACTGTCTGTAGCTAGATTTATTCACATACTATAATTTAATTATATTTATAGTTGTGTTGACTTTTCAGCTAGAACGTACATGATTTTAAACCTAATGAAAGCTCCTTAATCTTTACCTAAGATTACCTAAAAGAAAATATATAGTTTTGTGAATTTATTCCTAAAAGATTAAACGAAAAACGAAAGTATTTTTGCGAATAAATTTGAAGAAAAACGAATGAAGGATATACGATGAGGTAAATAATAAAAGACAAAAGCATAGGAAAATACTAGAAAAAACTAATAAAGACGCAACGAGAAACCGTACATGACGACAGGGAGCAACGGACTGTCCCGATAGTGCCTCTGTCCAATCCAAGCTCGACAACGTTTTTGACGAAACCACTCTGGTTTTTCAAAACCACCTTCCCATCAGGTTTTTTCCCACTTTCGCTTTTCCTTTTCTTTTCCACGAATATAATAATAACAGCCAATGATTTTCCATCTTTTAATTTTTATCTCAAGTTTTAATGTCCACTTTATAGAAAAAAAAGGAAGAAGAATGAATAAAAGGGTGACTAGTGGTCAAGGCTCATATGTTAATGTTCGTCTCCCACACACACACACCACATAGCTCTCACGTACGTAAATAAAGATGTTGATAGCATATTATAAATCACAGAATTCCATACTCGGAAAGAAGAAGACCAAGAGAGAACCATAACCGATAGAGGGAAATTGAAGGGTGCTACGTCGTCGTTCTTGTGATCTGTTATTAATGACTAGAATTGGTGTGAAAATTGTCTTGTGGGTGTGGTGGTGACCAGTGGATCAAAGCAGCCAAGTGTTGGAAGCAGAAGCAGTGTGTGTGGTAGAATATGGGGAGAGGAAGGGTGCAGTTGAAGAGGATCGAGAACAAGATCAATAGGCAAGTAACGTTCTCCAAGAGAAGGTCTGGTTTGCTCAAGAAAGCTCATGAGATCTCTGTGCTTTGTGATGCTGAAGTGGCCCTCATAGTCTTCTCCACCAAAGGCAAACTCTTTGAGTACTCCAGCGATCCATGGTATGTTCCACAACCTCACGTACCTTCAACCCTTTTCATTTCTCTTACTATAATTCCAACAATATATATCTATTCTTTTCTTCCTCATATCATACTTAATTCAGTAATTTGCTCATGGATCTCTGTCAATTATGTTTACCTTATATAATATACATGGTTTTTTAACCCCTTTATGGTAAGTGGTATTCTTCTGGTTTTTCACCCCGTGATGTATTTGATTAGTTTCTAATCCCCCCTTTTGGTTTAGCAGTAATTAGTGTGACTTTGCTGTGATTAGACACTCAGTTCTCAATTTTTCTCTTTGATAAAACTCATTTCTCAGATTTTCATTATGATATGATTATCCAGAACTAGCAATCTTCATAGATGTGTATATATTTATTTTATGGTTTGATGTGTTGTTCTTGAAATGAGTGTCATCATGCAGTGGTATATACTTATGTTTTACTGTTTAGCATAAGTAATTGAGCATGAGTTTATTAGGGAGTAGTTTGTGTGGTGTAAGTGATACTTACATCACTCTCTCCGCATGGCCATATAAAGCGTACGTGATTCGTTATTTGAAAGAAGCAGCCTGATCTGACAAACTCAGCCTCAGACACAAATATGAGAAAGGAGGAACCACAAAAGTGACCGATCACTGTGACACTAGGGTCATGAACACACACACATAAATATATATATATAACAAATTTCAATTTAAAAATGGTGCTTCCACCAAAAATTCAATATCACACTCGAGTGTGCACAACTTTTTACCTTGCTACCTATTCCAGCATATTATAATCCTGTTGCCGTACTCTTGTCACATTTGTCACATATCTACGTTTGTTATAACCTGGTTCCTCTTTGGTCCCCGAAGAAGATTTTACTGATATTTTTTCTAGGATAAATTAACAGGTATAGTGTGGATCTTAGGTAGACTTCTGTGAATACACAGGTTAAAGGAGGTAACTCGTGTGGGTGAGCATAAAACAAAAGTCTGTATGTGTAGTCCTCTTTGTTATTGAGTTTTAAAATTTTTTTATATATTATACTAATTTTCAAAATGAGTTTAACAACCTTCTAATTATAACTTTTTTTATCTATAACTTGGACCATGTTTTTCATCAAACACAGAATAAAATAAACTGTACAGTTGTAGTCATTTTGGTGTATATGATGTCTTTTGACTTATGTTTTGAGTTATAAAACAAAACATTTATAGCAGGAAACAAGCTGAAGCGCACAAGTTCTGCTATATTTTGTGTTTGGATTAGAAACATTAGATTTAATGCCTTGTACATAAATAAAATCAGCAGATATTTTAGATGAGATGTACTCTTATATAGTTGCAATGGCAGTGTTAATGTGAAATCAAATTTTTATTTTGTGGTCATAGTTTTGTTGTGTACATTATAGACAGAAATTTCGGATAAATTTGTAGTTAGAATTAATTGAACACCTAAAACAAATTTATGTTAGGACTGAAATCAGTGTCTGAATGTTTTTTAAAACCATGCATATATGGGTCCTTCAAATGAGGCTTATTTAAATTTAAAATTTGATTCTCCCTTATGAAGTGCAACTTGTTTGTTCAGTAACAGTATGTGAAACCATTGTTGATATAATGTGAAAGAAAAGAAAAAAAATATATATACAAATTTTTGATTGACTTTATATATGTGAAAACCGAGATATTTATTAAGTTAAGACTTCACATTTCCAGTCCCTTTATGAAATGACATGAATTATTGGAATGAAATACAAGTCATTTGATTGTTTCAACAAAAGGAAATAAGTATTCCATTTCATTGTTTGGAAAATAATAGAATGAGTTATAACTTTAATTTTCATATCTTTATTTTAAATAGTAAAACACCATTGATTAAGATAAAATTTAAAAAGATAAAATAGTCATTTTTTTTTGTTTATAATCTTTTTTCAGCAAGAACATTTTAAATTTGGAAAATGAAAATTGAAACTAAATAATGAAACATAATATATTATATATATTCTTCTTCATTAAATAATATTTCCTTCTCTCCATTTTACGTTTAATCTAACAAATTCAAAGATAGCCTCTAAAGCTGAAAGGTGATGAAAAAGGTATTCAAGATAATGAGATGATAGTTAGCCATCCAACTTGGTTAGTAATTTGGATCTTACGAAAATTATAGATTTCTTTTGACTAATGTAGATTTTTGTTCTTGTCCTGTCCTTAATTGAACGCATAAAGCAAATTTGTATGCTATATAAACATGATAAAGACCTTTTACATAAGGTTGGAGAACTAGTTGTCCCATCTCATGATGTTATTTTGTTTTGTTTGATTAAAAAAATATAAGGTTATTCCCAAACCACCATGGGTTAATACAAGTATTGAAAAATGTGACTTGATCCTGCTCAGTACATGATAAGACGTTAATGGAATATGAAGTGCTTCCTCTAAGTATTTTAATACAGGTATTATACATGCATGAAGACGTTAATGGAATATGAAGTTCTTCCTCTAAGTATTTTAATACAGGTATTATACATGCATGAAGGTAGCTATATACTGAACTGTATGGGGTAATAATATTTAGGCATTGTTATCTATATTCACTATCATTGTCACCTTTACTTTTCTTTGTGAACAGTATGGAAAGAATTCTTGAACGGTATGAGAGGTATTCATATTCGGAGAGGCAGCTTGTTGTGAGTGATCAACCACATACTGTAAGTATATGTAACCTTTATAATACTCATTTTATTGATGATACAAAATTAAGGCTTAAATCCCTTTTGCCCCTTTAGTTTCCCAATGTACAATTTTGATCCCTATAAAATCTTAATTACAGATTTGGTCGTCAAATTTTATAAATTTTACTCACTAACAACTGATTTATTTAGTTGTAAACCCTGTACATCAATTTTGTTCAAAGGGAAATTTTCAGCTTACGAAATTCATGTATTTCCTTGTTTTTATCAATCAGAAATAAAGTAGATATACTTGCTGATCATTACAAGAATCAGATAACACTAACTTTATTATAAACAATGTTAGGAAAATTGGACTCTAGAACATGCAAAGCTCAAAGCAAGGTTGGAAGTTCTACAGAAAAATCAAAGGTAGAAAAATAGTTGGAGCAAGGGCTTTTGTGTTTTGTAATTACTAAAATATAAAACAACAGGGTTTCTGCAATTGTTTTGCAGGAATTTTATGGGACAAGATTTGGATGGTCTAAGTATCAAAGAGCTTCAGAATTTGGAGCATCAGCTTGATAGTGCTCTCAAACACATTAGATCACGGAAGGTAAAACCATGCAGTAGTAGTGCATTTTTTTGATATAGTTTGAACTGAATGTTATATGGTCTTCCTAACTATTTAATTATATAATTTGCAGAACCAACTCATGTATGAATCTATTTCAGAGCTTAATAAAAAGGTGATCTTCTTGTTTTCATATTTTTGTTAATATGTTGCAAAATAACCATTGCTCAACGAATCAACGAAGGGTGGAAACTATTTTCTTCTCTTTCTGAAGAAGTTAACTCATGGTTATAACATGTTTGCCAATGTATTGTAATTTTTTTTATTGTGGTATATGAAGGAAAATTAACTTATATGATTTTCTTAAAACGGTAGAAAAAGTATTGCTAATTACTTCTATCACTTAGCAATATTTTAAATATTGTTTGTCGATTATGACTTTTTGTTATCTTTGAATAAAGATTTTGAATATAACAAATAAATTTCTATCTTATAGAGTCATCATTCAAGTGATATTGTTATTTCTAGTATTCCAAACACCATAATTTAAAATAGTAGAGGAATATATTATTATCAATATATATACTATATTGAAGAGATTAAGCTAACACAACTCTTATTTTAAAGACTACAAATATAAAAGATGAAGAATAAATTGATTTAGTACTTGTCTAGTTTGGTATTACAATTTTGAATTTATTTTTCAAATATAAAAGATGAAATTAATTAAAGAAGTTTTAACTTTTATATATATATAAAGATTATGAAATTCAAACACTTATAATTAAAGAAGATTGGAGATGATAAAGACCATGAAGATTGTATATGGCCCCAACAATGTATCTATTCCATATCCTACTTATTGACAAAGAAAGAATCTAAAATACTAGTTATTGAAGGACAAGATATCCAACTAAAACAAAATTGAAGGAATAACTCAAATAAGACAAAATGTTATTGAAATAACATCCAATATATTAAAGAAAGAGAAGGAGAAGAAGACGTAAAATATATTTAGAAATAATGATTTATGCTTTATTAATTTGTTCATTTAATAGAATTGGAAAGCAACTACAAATCATAAGTTTTCGTATTTCTAAGCATAAGTATTGGAGAATTATGATTAGATCTTTAGCAACTAGAAAAATCCAAACAACTAAATGTAAAAGACAAATTGAATAAAAAATATTTAAGTTGTAATTATTCTAAGAACAGTTCCAACAAATCTCTTCTTTGTCTCAATATTCACAGACACCTGATTTATTTTTGAAGCTTCAAATCTGACTTTTGTTAAAATGTATTATTCTTATCTTTAATTCTTTAGTAAAGTAAATTGAATTTGTCATTTGTCATGTGTTTCTCTTAAAAAAGACAACTTGATATTGAAATGTTTAGTCTTGTCGTGAAAAATAATATTATTATTTTAATCTTTTGTTTCATATATAAATCAACAAGTATATGTCTTAACCAAATAACTTGATTTACAACTACATTGGTTGTCACATATTTTTGTCTTCGTTGTGCTTTGAGTCACAATACCTTGTTTCTTTTAATACCATGAGTATACATGTACCAAAACTCAAAAAATAACCTAGTATGTTTTTCATTTCATCAATAGAACTAGCTCGATCATTATTAGAATATTCTTGAAACTTATCGACTCTATAATCTTTGGTGAATTTTTCTTTTTTTGTTCATTAGTGTATCAATGTTTTTTCATTTCTCCATGTAGAACTCTTTCAATGTTTCTTTTGTATTTTTTTTCTGACATATAAAGACTCCGTATTTTTCTTGTTGTATCTCTATTTCCCAAAAAAAATAACATTAAATCAAGATTTGTTATCTCAAACACTTGGAACATTTGGCCTCCTATCATTTTCACATATAATGTAGATTTTGGGCTTTTAATAAATCCAAAATTTAAAGATAATCCATCTACCAAATCAAGCCCTTTGAACTTGTTTAGGACTATACAAGGCCTTCTTTAACTTGTAAACCTTGTCTTCTTGTCTTTTAACTTGAAATATCTTTGGTTACTTCATAAATATCTCCTGTTACAAATAATCATTTAAAAATACAGATTTTACATCTAAATGGTAAATTTTCCAACCTTTCTATGCACCCAAAGAAAGCAACATTTAGCACATCTACTTTTTATTAGCATTGACCTTGAAACTCAATATTAATTGAAACCTCATAATAATTTTATTAACCATTACATTTTTTATATTTGCTTCATCAAAAAATTTTCATTTGCATATTGTAAGACAGTTATCTCCACCTCATTCCGCCCTACTTAATATTTCAAAAACGATTTATTACGTAAAGCCTAAGGCTTACTCAAACATTCTCTTATTATTGTAAGTAGGAGTTGTTCTAGAGAGTTTTTTTTCTCAAACCTTGTTTATACCAAACCTTTTTATTAATCTAACGTTCACTAGAATCAAGATTATATTAGAAAGAAATATGAATTTCTTTTAATCCATCTTATCCATGCCTCACTAAACTCCAACCTTCTTTGTATATAAGTTAAAAAATTGTAATTGTTGAAGTGATAGATCTTCCCAAATCAATTTTATATATTATATAATACTTCATTTTAGTCCTTACTTTGGTGTATCACTTACTAATACTCTTTATAACATATTTCCTCATTCTAAAAATATATTTTGTAACATACTTTCCCCTTTAAAAATGCACTTTGAGATTGGTGTATTTCTTTTGGTAGTAACTTTTGCAGCCTCTTAAAGAGACTTTTGCCACAACCTTGCAGTTAAAAAAAATTAAAAAATCTCGTAAGAATTAATATTGAACTATGTTTCAAATCATTCATTCATTCATTTCTACTCTTATAATATATATTATTTTGAACCTATTTTCCAATAAACTGAACCTTACGAAAATTAACTATCGCAAAAGTTAAATTTTACCCAAGGCAGCAATTACATCTGTAAAATAATGGATTATTTTTAAAAATTTCATGTTACATAAATATTTCTTAAAGGTTTCATTCCAGATGGTACACAGTTTTATTTTAAAATGTAATTAGGTCAGTTGCAAAATACATATGTAATTTCAATTATTGCAATATTTAATTGTAATGAAAAGAATTAATTTTTTTATTACATAACCACTGTTATTTTTGAATCTATTGTACACATGGATGGATTTAACCTCGTTTGGTTCAAATGTTGTAGGATAAGGCCCTACAAGAACAAAACAACACTCTCGCAAAGAAGGTAAGGAATTAACGTGGATTTCTTACTTTGGTAATAAAGTCTTGTTGGATGTAGTTTGGACTCTGGATATTAAATCTTACTATATATTGATTTGAGTGAAAACTAGATAAAGGAGAAAGAGAAGGCACTAGCAGCACAACAAGCACAGTTTGAGCGACAAGCTGATGAAATGGATCTAGCCTCCTCTGTCCTTGTACCTCAACCATTGGAGACATCTACTATTAGGTTTGTATATCTAATTTCAAATTTTAACTAATTTTATCCTATTTAATAAGATTATTTCTAAAATACCATTCGTTTAATTGATGTTAATTATATACATTTTAAAGTAATTTAAAAATAAGTTTTCGTTTATAAAAATTATATTAAACATTATCATGAAATTTGACCTATCAGTTAAATAGATTGACACTACAAATATAATATAAAAAAAAAAACAATCAAGACAGATTAAACAAAAACAAAACGTAAAATATTTGTAGATACTATAAAAGAAATCAAGACTGAGATAAGATCTTATTATATTATTGATACTCAATTTTATTAACCAACCCTAAAGAAATTAATTTAGAAGCACAATAGTTTCATATTGATGTTAATTTAAAATATTAGTTTACTTTTAAATAATTTGTTGAGTTATTGTAACCATCTTTTTGTGCATTATTTTGGAAAATGATCCATGTTATAAAGAATTCATATTTAATATTGTGAAATTAGTTTCTAATTTAATTAGTTTGAGAAAAAAGTGAGAGGATAAAAAGATTCATTTAAGTGAAATCATTGTTACCAAAAGGTTTTAAAAGAAATTTCATTAGTGGAATTTTGGTTTTTGGAAGTCTCAACCATTTTTAGAGCTTGACTATATATTGAAGTACGAAGTGTTTCGTTTTCCTTAACTAATTTGTGCATGTCCATACATATACAGGGTTGCATGACACTAGTTATTCAAATATTCTGCACTGTCTACTTGTAAAAAAATATTTTGCATTTTCACTTTGCCTTAACAATAACATGCAAATTAACATAAGAGATCAAAGTATCAATCCCTACATGAGGTGATTAAATTTGCATGAAAGGTTTAAACATTGTTTTATGAATCACCATATATGCTCTTAGAAAATGGAATGCAACTAGGAAGAGTAAATTAAGGAAACTATGGTCATTGATAAGTGTTGTACTTGAAGGTTGTTTAGAGGCATTGTTGATTTTACAAATTCACCTTAGATCCAATAATTTAAACAAAAAGTGATACTAATTAAATAGGATATTTGATGCAGAGGGTGCTCACAAGTAAGAGGTGATGGAGGAGATAATGACGGAACTGCAACTCCAACTAGAGCAAATGCCATTCTTCCACCTTGGATGCTTCGTCCTACAAATGAATAGAAGACTATTAATAGCATAAAAATCAAATATGAATATGGCCAATACAAAGCTTACCTTATTATAAAATCTAAAACGTTCTAGTGTGTTGATTTGTGAACAACACCCCATGAATTCTGGTGGAATATCATCGGTATGTAATATGAATATGTATGTGACTGCTACATTGCAAGGATACTCAGTAAATTATATGGTATGGCCTGTCTAGTTACAAGCCTACAATACATAGATAGTGCCAATTATGAATATGTGGTTCTTACCCAAAGTTAAGTTTGGACCTTTATTTTGGATAAAAATATTAACGAAACTGAGCAAAAATATTAATTAACTGCATCAAAAATCTAAAAGAAAAACATATACCATGAAACCTGGGTAAAAGAATATTAATTCAAGTATCACAGACTTAATTTATGTTACGAGATCTTGGATATCACATGTAACACTATATGTGTAGTAATTATTTTAGTAAAAGTAAATGATGTGATCTCAAATAATAAATTCTCTTTATATAGAACTTACCACGCTCTTAGATAATGTTATTTTGAACACTCTAGAGAAAATTCATAATCTAGTGCAACACTTTCAATTAATCGGTATCAATTGCAATCGAGTCTTGTTGATTTTCTTAATTGTCATTTATTTCTTACTTGCCTTTTGATCATTTAAGGTTTCCCCTTCTCAATTACCGCATGTATTAAATACAAAGTCATAATTAAGGAGGTACTTTGGCAATACTTAAAAATCCAAAAAACAATCACTTTTTATTTATCGAAAATCACGTCATTAAAGAAAAGACTATTTGGTTTTAATAATAAAACTAAAACCCTTAATTTATTGCTTTATTATGAGGTTGCAACTATTTGGTTTTTTACAATAAAAAGTAAATCCCTCCGTCTGAATTTTTCTTAGTATTTTTCAAAACCCTTTTCACTCTTTCTAAGCACTTTTCCCTTCATCTTTAACATTTCAGAAAAAAATTTCTATCTTTACAACAATGGGGACAGCTGTACTTTCCTCCACTAAGAATACCTTCTCATTGGCTAGATGTAACTTCTCTTGCTTCTACTGTCCTTCTTCAATATGTTTTACCTTCTTGGTTGTAGTACGTTTATGGAATCAAAGACCTCAATGCTCCAGAACTTCAATTTGTACAATCACCATAATACCTCAACGATGCAACAATCACTAGTTTAAAACTAGTAGGCAAACAATATATACTCAATAAGTTTGCATTAGAAAAGACACTCCAGGCTAAATTAAATTAGAGTGGAAAGGCTTAGGTCATCACATCAACTATGAGAAAACTTTTGTATTAGAGGTCGAACATATAGCTTTCTTAGTCTATTAGCTATCTACAGAAGTCTTTTACTCTTAATCAATCCAAATCTCACAAAATTACAGCAATTGGAGGTACCTTTTACACAAAGTCATTCTAGCAATATGTTTGGTCAAACTTTTACTAGCCCATTTTTATTTTACATTCCGCATCAATCCAAATCTCACCAAATTAAAAGGCTAGTGGTAGCGGCCGAGCTTTTGAAAACGGGCCCTACAGGATGCTTCGATTCTATCGAAATAATGTTAAGGTGTATGGAGAGTCATTACTAGAAGGGGGCGCTCGTGGAGAATGGCGAAATGATTGTTAAAATTAAGAATTGGAGCGTAAAAATCAAGATTTGGAGAAAGAGAACCCAGCTATATCTCAACCAAATAATTAAAGATTGCTTAAAGCTAAGGAAAAAATCAAGAATATTAAGGCCAAGGTGGGGTTTCCGAAGAAAAGATTGAAAGTCACCAACGATGTGAAGAGCAAATCGAAAGAGGTTGAAGCTATAGTTCAAGTCCCCTCTGAGTAGAAATTGGAAAAATGCAAAAAAGAGTTACACTAATATTGTTAGGATCAATAATTGCATTTGAGGTATTGTTTGCTTTAGAGGTCAATGTTTCATCATGATTTCATACTTAAAAAACACTATAAAGGATTAAAGAAAAAAGTGTATTTAAATTATCCTTAGTTTCAACCACTAGACATTGCAAGACTATTACGCATACCGAAATAAGTCTCTTAGTCAACATGTAGGGGGAACAAGAGTTTGTTTTTGGAACAACTTTCCAATACCCCTAAGTCGAGGGCTGAGAAAAAGTGGATTCATCTTTAGAACCTCTTTTCCATTTCCATAAACAATGTTAATGTCCTATTTCACTTGTTGAGATATCATCGTTAGGGTTAATTACTACATCTAAGATATTATTCACTTTGGAGCTTGAAGATCCAATTTTTGTCCTTAAAAAGCACCTCAAAGGGTTAAGGGAGAAAGACACATTTAAATTGCCTCTGGTCTCGACCTTTAAATGATGTGAGACTATTGGACGTACTGGAACAAGCCCCTTAGTCGAGGTCTGTGGGGAATGAGAGTTTGTTTTTTGAACTACTTTTCCATTCTTCCTAGTCAAGGGTTAAGAGAAGGAGTGGTGGAGAACCATCTAAACTGCAGATAAGAATAAAGATGTCACAAAGCTACAATATTGTTCAAGAGCTTATAAGGAGTTTGATCCTAATTGAGCTTGTTTGGACCTCCAAACAAACTTTTAAGCCTAAGTTCAACTTTGAAGAAAATCACTTTAGAATATTTGGGGCATCAAGAATATAATATCTCTATCTATAAAATTTGTATAAATTAGTAAAAATTTTATTTTTGACCTTGTATTTTCGCCAAATAGAATAGGTTTTGGGCCTTGCATTTTGAGCCTAGTAGAATAGAATTTTAGGCTTTGGGCCTTGTATAACAACTACATAGGACACCCAGTTTTCAAGACTCGGAAAGAATCTAAGAAAGTACCAAAAAAAACTTATGTAGGTACCACATGTGAGGCAAGTAGGCGCCACATGGAAGCTTGCCTTCCAACTCTCTTTTGCCACTTGTCCTCCTTTTATTAGGGAGGAATTAATAGCTTGGACTGCAAGCTACCTTGGATGCATGATACTCTTTCAATGAAGATGATTCTTTCCACTCATGGTTTGTCACTTGTCAGGCTTTTATTCGAGAGTTTTTCAGAAACTCGCAAGACAAGTTAGGGTTAGTGATATTTTTTTCTATAAATATAAGAGTTATCTACATGTAAAAATAACTTTGATGAATATATTGAATTGTTATCTAAATATTTCCTGATAAGTTATGGGATTGATTGTCACAGGTTATCCTGATAAGATGGTATTTGGATTCTTATAACTCAACTCCATAAAAGTTCTCACAAAGAGAAAACTCCAATTTCTATCAAAATTCATCTATATCTCCCATTACACTTATAAGTACATCTTTTTATAGGATAAATTACATAAGGCCTCTAAATTCCATATTAATCTTCATTAAGTAACCTTTAATGATTACTAGTAATTATCTCATACTAATGTGGTCTTTAATTTCCACCAGATGCATCTATGAATGGTTCACCTTCTTCTAATAATTCTAAATTATATTGATCTATGAAGATTATATCATTTTTAGCATTTCTAAACTTGTTAACATTCTCTTTAGATGAGTCTTACATAAGACATTTTCCTAGAATTCTTCCTAAGTGTTGGCCTGAACTCACTTTAGGAAATTCAACTAGAGATCCATCTCAATTTCATTTCATCCTTATTGAATTCCAATACTTTCGCAACCATTGCATGCTCCATCCAATCATGGATTCATGTTCAAAAACTCGAAGAAAGAAGAACACATTAGCACAAACATATGATAAAATTTCTCCTATCAACAAAGGTTCATCTTTAGAATCTTTTCTCCATTTTGACATATAACATTAATATTACAATCTTTAATCCAACGAAATAATATAATTAGAGTAAAAGTATAAGATATTTTACTTTAGAATTCGAATTCCATCGTAATTTTATACTTAAAAAGTATTTTAAAAAATTAAAAGAGAAAAATATATTTAAATTACACTTAACCATGACTTTTTTTTCCATAGTATCAATATTTTATTTTCTCATATAATATCAATATTACGACCTCCAATCCTTTAAAACAACATCATTATAGTATCTAAATTATACTTCACTTCAAACTCTTAATCATAACGAGAATATTAAAGCTAAAAAGGCAAATATATATATATATATATATAATAAAATTAATTTTGTATAACATACATAATCTGGTGGGACAAAAGAATAAGCAGTGAACTCAAAAGTGTCACCAGTGAACCCTATCAAACTCACATGCCACCATGTGCCGGCTCTTCTTCTCGATCTATTTATTTAGTATCCCGGTTCTCTCAACTTTCTCCCCTATTACTCCTTTCCCTCTGTCGGTCACAATATTCTCCACTCCCTTTCCCTTTTACTGTCACTCCACACAAACCAATAACAATAACAATAATAACATTACATCACCTGGGGGCGTCACTTCCCTTCTTCTCATCCTCGCCCGGAGCACGTGCATGTCACGTGGCGCCGACTGACTCCCACTTTTGCTTTTGGTGCCCACCAGAGCCTCCTGCTTGATCCAATCCCACAAATGGACGCCACTGGTTCTCCGATTCGGTGGTGAAAAGTTGTTGCCAAAAATGCGGCGACGGGCCGCCGATTTTCGGCGCCCGGTTCGGCGGCGGTTCGCTTATTGGATCTGGTTGCTTCTCGGCGCCTTCTCTCTTGCCGGTCTTGTTTTGTTTTTCCTGCAACATCATCACCGCGAACATAGCGTACATCGCCCCTTTCTGGTAAAACGACGTCGCACCTTCCTCCCCCTGTTTTCAACGAATCAATCCATCTCAATAAATGGTTCTGTTTTTGTAATTTATCTTAGTGTTTTATTTGCATTAACATTAACAGTCGCCTGAAGATCTTAATTTTTTGTTTGAATATTTTTAGGCAATTGGCAATTGTCAATGTGCGTCATATTCGATCTCGAATCTCAAAGCTGTGCATTTTTTTTTTCTTTTTTTCACATGCACGGGTTTGATATCTGTTGAATTGAACGTGTCTACTATTTTTTCCATTGCTTTTGTTTGTATGTTAATAGTGGTTGTAGGCTTCCAGATTTTTCATATCTGTGGTGTTTGTTTCCGTTTAGGCGGGGAATGAGTTACTGCTTGGGGAATTGTTTTTATTTCTGATCTTCTGTATAGATGTATAAAATATAGTGAGCTTCCATAATTGAACTTTTAGGAGTCAAATTTGGTGGTTACTTTTAGATGTGATTCATATATGACAAATCACCTTTTTCTATTTGTTGTTCTGTTGAAGCTTAACCTGAGTGTAGATGGATCTTCCTGTGGTTTGTGGTGTTATTATATAGGCTATGATTGATAGTGAGGTAATAGTCTAGTAGTTGGAGTGGCGTTTAAGTTAACTCTTCTATAAGTAGTGCTATATAAGCTAAAGGAAGACTTGTTACTTGATTATTCCTCAATATGAATTATGATTTGGCTTATATTTTGGCATATTAAGTTACGATTTTCTAATTTTACATTATGGTCATAGCAATACTGTCCGTGGCTGGATGAGCTATTGTATTGGATTTCTGGAACCCTCTTAGACTCTTTCCCTATTGGAAAGGGAATCTGTTTTAATATTTATTTTTGGCCTTAAACGAAAAATGACTGAAGAACAGATATTGGAATACTCTAATAGAACTCATTTACTATTGGTAACTGTTTAGTGTATATGGACAAATGTCTAATGCACACATAAGATAACAAAATGACATCCAATGCATTCCTTTACATGAAATAATAGTTTATAGTGTCTTATGAATGCGCTTAAAGTGACCATTGAATCAAACATGCAGTTAGTGTTTACTCTCACACCATTCCATTGCAACTGTTCACTTGTGCACTGCCTCTTTTGGTGAAATTGTTATAACATTGCCAAATCCTTGTAGAAGCCAGTCATCATTTCTTGTGTCGCCAGTGATTGTGAATTTGTGATTAATTCCCATAGTCATCTAGCTATGTTGCACGAACAATTTCCCTTTGAACACTGAAGAAAACATCTGAAAATGTGCTTTCTGTGTGAAAGTTTCTTTATGATTATGGTGTTAATTAGACAAATAAATGGTATAAAAAAGAAAGCATTTTACTCTCTAGTTTTTTTTTTTGGATGATATTATAAACAGAATCAAGTTATTTGTGATGTGACGTGCAAAATGTTAAGTGTTGTGATTCTATAAGGAATCAAAACACTTAACATGGTACCTTGGTTGTGATTCTTCTTCTAATGTATGAGGAAAACAATCCAAATATCTGTTGATATGAATGACATGGGATACAGAAAACCTATCCATTTTGTACAGACCATTCACTGTGATGTAATTGTAAGTGTTAATGCTAGAACAATTTTACATCGTTGTGCAGCTACTTTTGTGCTCCATATGACTGAGGGGATGTTATGCTTTACGTGACATTACTATTTGTTGTCATAATTGTTTCCATCCCTCACCCCCTCTGAGTACTTACTGAGCAAGTTACTTACATGAATTGTAGGAGAGAAATGCTAAAGTAGAAAATTCCGCTAAGAGATTGAATTTTACTGAAGAAATTTTAAGTGTAACATCCTTCTCACGGCAACTATCAGAGCAAATGGTTCTGGCCAAGGCTTATGTGATTATTGCCAAAGAGCACAATAATCTTCACCTTGCCTGGGAGCTTAGCTCAAAAATTAGAAGTTGCCAGCTTTTGCTTTCAAAAGCTGCCATGACTGGGGAGCCTGTGACCATGGAGGAAGCTGAGCCAGTTATTAAAAGCCTGTCTTCTCTAATTTTCAAGGCACAGGATGTCCATTATGACATTGCAACCACTATAGTGACGATGAAATCATATATTCAAGCACTTGAGGAACGTGCAAATACGGCAACAATTCAAAGCACTGTGTTTGCTCAACTATCAGCTGAAGCACTACCCAAGAGTCTTCATTGCTTAAATTTGAAACTTACGGCTGATTGGCTAAAGATGACATCTCGGCAAAAATTCTCACATGAGAGTAGAATCTCTCCCCAGCTTACAGATAATAATTTATATCATTTCTGCATTTTTTCAGATAATGTAATGGCAACATCTGTAGTTGTTAACTCGACAGTCATCAATGCAGACCATCCAAAACACTTAGTCTTTCACATTGTAACTGATGGTATCATTTATGGAGCAATGAAAGCATGGTTCCTCAATAATGACTTAAAAGGGGCTACCGTAGAGGTGCAGAATATTGAGGAATTTCATTGGCTGAATGAATCTTATTCTCCAATTGTCAAACAGCTACACAGTCCAGAATACCGAGCCTTTTATTTTGGACCATGTCAAGGTGTAAATATTGAGCCAAAATTGCAGAACCCCAAGTTCTTGTCTTTGCTAAATCATCTTCGGTTTTACATCCCTGAGATTTATCCATTACTTGAGAAGATTGTTTTCCTTGATGATGATGTTGTTGTTCAGAAGGACCTAACCCCACTTTTCTCACTGGATTTGCATGGAAATGTGAATGGTGCCGTCGAAACTTGTCTAGAAGCATTTCATAGGTACTACAAGTATCTCAACTTCTCAAATTCGATTATAAGCTCGAAGTTTGATCCACAGTCATGTGGATGGGCATTTGGTCTGAATATTTTTGACCTGAGTGCATGGAGGAAAGCAAATGTGACCGCAAAGTATCATTATTGGCAAGAGCAAAATGCTGATGGGACACTCTGGAAGCTTGGTACACTTCCCCCTGCTCTTCTAAGCTTTTATGGTTTGACAGAACCAATTGACAGAAGATGGCATGTATTAGGATTGGGTTATGACCTAAATATCGACAGCCGCCTGATTGAAAGTGCAGCAGTTATTCACTTCAATGGGAACATGAAACCATGGCTGAAGTTAGCTATAGGCAGGTATAAGCCATTATGGCACAGGTACATAAATCAAAGTCACCCTCATCTACAAGATT
>Ga0099824_1004395_pt1 | contig 20318 bp, 11 predicted proteins | sample SiratrowhiteBW_FD_76837 | JGI IMG/M metagenome (GOLD analysis project Ga0099824, IMG submission 76837) | Root nodule microbial communities of legume samples collected from California, USA - Siratro white BW | ecosystem: Host-associated > Plants > Roots > Nodule | place: USA: California... | reverse complement strand
TTAATTATTATTATTAATTTAAATTTAAAATTTGAATAGTATTTTTTTAATTTATATTTTCTCAATTTAATATTTAAATATAATTTTTTATATAGTATATAATTAAGTTATATTTAATTTATTCATATATAGAAAATTAAGATGAATTAAGTTATAGAAGAAGATTAAAACAAAACACTTCCTTTAGAGATATGTTTTAAAATTAAGAAAAGCTTTTGATAGTAGAAATAATATGATTAAATTTGATGGATCTTACACAAGAGTAAGAACTCATTTTAATAAATTTATATTTATATATATATATATATATATATAGCCGTGTTCCCGTGTCCTATAATTTTTAATTTAGACATATCCGCGTGTCCGTATCCGGGATTCATAGGTTCTACTCGAAAAGAGACCGATTATGTTATCCTAATTGACATGACATTCTAGACTTGGTGTCAGCTAAGCTAGGAATTATCCTTTTTGTTTTGATAAACGTACATGACATAAGCAATCACGCAAAAGCTTTGGAGAAGATGACGTTAAACAAGACATTGACAAACAAGTACAACAATAGTAGCGTCCTCTAGATTCATGTCCTTCACCAATCAGTCGACCTGTACTTCACTCTTCTATAACCAAAGAATTTTGCATCAAGATTGTAGAACAATTTAAAGACTTGGTTCATTGATTAAAGGAGATCACGTTAAAAGGACAACTAGGAATGTGAAGAAAATGCCTTTTGGGTTCAAAGAGGAAGAAACGGATATTTGACCAACTCAACATTGGATCCATTGGCTAAAGTAATAACATGAGCAATTATATGGCTACCTTTTGTAACTCTTTAACTTCTACCCCATAACTCTCCCACCAAAGAGTTGTCAATAATGTAATTAAAAAATTATGAATCATATAAAAAATAGTGATGAGTAATTTAATTACCAGGTTGTTTGTTATTTCTAGTATCTCTTGTCACGAACACTACAAAAAGCTCCTTAGCTCCCTTGAACTTTTCATGTTGATCAATTGCAACTCTTGTTCTTGCATCCAGAACCATTCTTTGAAATGTTTCATAAACCAACCAACACCTCACTATCCTGATTGCAATTTGTGTCATATTGATATCTAACACAATACAACATAAGTTGATCAAAACAAAGAAGATAGTGCTACTTAATTTTGATGTAATTAGCTTACCTAGGAATGAGATAATAGCTTATTGCATGGTGAGACTTATGTAATTGTAAATTCCACCTAGTGTCAAATTTTCCACGGTTTTTCTATACCTTTCTTGCTTTTGAAAATTTTCAGACATTTGCTCCTTATCTCTATCCATTGCTTCATATAGATATATGGCATAGCTGGTTAGAAGCCTAACCACTTTACAAGTGGAATCACATATTTTAGGCAATATGTGATTGATCTCCACAATTTTCCATCACTCAATACCAGATTCATCACTTGCTTGACTTCAATTTCAGTAGCATGTTGCATGTGGACTTGTAGGGAACACATGGACAAATGATTACACATCTATCTTCGCTTAGTTCGTGCTGAAAAGGAAAGCGAATTAAGGGTTTCTATAACACCACGTCACACGATTGATCCCGGTTTGGGGTAAAACCCAAATGCAATTGCACCATGATTTAAGGCATGATTCAAACAAGAATCACAATTCATGCGAATTCGAGAGCGATTCGCACAATACAAAAGCAAAAATGAGTGCTTCCTTAATTCGTATCATATTGTACGATTCATATCGTGTATCACACGATACTTGCTACCACGATATACAAATTTGCAAAGAAGGTTAATACACTCAAGCATTATTACTCCAATCTCTTAATCTCAAATAATATATTTCACTAAATCCTAAAGAGGGACCTAGGTTGGATCTAATTGTAAACTTGGCATATATGAATGTTTTACCCTAACAGGAGGGAGTGCTAGAATAACCCTACATATTTCATCCATCACGTTTAAAATGCTTTTAGTCTACATTGAAATTAGAATTTAGGAAGTCAGAATTAAATATGTAAGACAGAGTTTGCAGTTTACAAGTTTTAAAAATTACATGTTTCTCGAATGAGTAACTAAGTGTCTTTCCAATAAACATAGCCTATCCTATCATTGACTATACTGTCAAATTCTTTAATAAGGAGAATATTGATTTCTTTTACCAGATTTCCTTCTATGACCTCGACTTATTATGAAATAGCCACTATGATTTACGAGCTAAGAACCGTAACATAATTTTGTACCCCTTAACTTTTGTCTTCGTACTTATTTTTTATTCATAGAAGGTCTTATTCAAGAGGTAAATAGTAATCTATTCTAATCAAATAGTAAAAAAAACTAATTCATAGTCATCGATAATACCTCCATAACTCAAATTCTATTCATCTATAGATTAATATTTTAAAGATTTGTTAATTATTAATTATATTTATTGAAGTTATTACTGCCAAAAATTTAAGTCAATTTTACTACATAAAAAATATAAATACAATGTAAATGGGTTACAACACAATGCACTAACACCAATTTAAACTACTAATATGGGTTGAGTACTAGTACAAAACAACTATTTCGAAGCAAAATCGATCAAACAAACAATAACAACACTACTAAACCTATTATTTTAGAAGCAACTACATCCAATTATCAAACATTCCTATAGTTCCTCAATTACAAGGAAATTCCTTCACGTGATCCATTTTACCACAATAGTTTTGAATGGCCAAAAATGATGGTTTCTTTCAACAGCACAATGGCAATTTCATTTCAACAAATAAATATGAAATAAATTTGAACAGTTGCGCATAGTAAGATTTGGAATATAAAATTGCATAGCAACTCACTTTAGCTAGTGTGTCATAGATAGGACAAATTATTTTCTCAAGGAATTTTGCAGAACCATCATCAGTTAGGCAGCTTTGTGCAGGTCCAGCTTCTCCATGATCCAAAATAGCATCCAACTCTTTGGCCATCTATATAACACATCATGGCTAAAATATTTAGCATTAAAATTGATTTGAAATGCCTATCATTAAACTTCAACTACATAAAATATTTAATATTATTAAAATGGGTATAACCTCAGTAAAAACCCTTCTTTTTCAAGAGGGTACCAGTAAGTCTTACCCATCAGTGGCTTATATTTTTCTAAGTTTAACACTACCGCTAAATATAAAATGAAGAAATTGTTTTATACTTGTTTAATTTACAAAGAAAAAAAATCAAGTCCCAAATAAGTGAAAGACAACTCTCACCATGTAAGTCAATTCTGTAGAGTTGAGTAATGCTCGAAGTCACATTGTAAGACAGTATCAAAATCTACCTTAGATCCATTAAACTAGGATCACCTACTCCTAACTCAACTCCACAAAATCAATTTGTAACATAAGATTTGAATCCACTTACATACCACAAAATAAATTTTCGTTTCAATTTCTCACATAAAGCACACTAAATAAACTTGCAAAACCATTAATCTTCAAAGAAGCAATTATAAGGGTGTGCCCACAAACTAGTGCTTACTAGGTTTTAATTATTTCACTTGGCTGGGTAATCGGAACCAACCCCCAAAAAACAATACTAAAGAGGTACCCGCAACAGCTATCTGGTGCTAAAAAAGAGCCTTCTGGCATTTTTATAAGATTTTTTATAGCTTATTTCAATGAACTTCACAAAGAAACTAGCCAAAATATACCTTTTCTAAATTATTTCAACTAGTTTCGCAATCAAGTTTATGGTAAGCTCTAATAAGTGCTTACTTGAATTGTTTACCCAAATGTACCCTAAATCCCAGCAGCATGAGAGAATCACAGAGAAATAAAGATCAAATACAATAAGTAATTTGAAAATTATTAGTGAAAACAAACTAACAATGCTCATGGTAGGATGCCCCAAAATATAGAAAGCACAAGAGACTTACATGGTGGAATATATAGCAAATACACTCAGGAAGAAAACGAACATTTGCCGCTTCACCCCAAATAAGAAAATACAAGGAAACCAAAAAAAGCTTCCTATCCCGGTTAATTGCCCCTAAACTGCACGAAGCATTAAATGAAATGCAATCAAGTAAAATACAAAAGAGGGAAAGACATTCAAAGAATGAGTAAGTTGAAGTAATAACCTATTCCATGCAAGACGAATTCTCAAGTATCTGCACCACCTGATATAGTTATCTAGCACCTTCAAGAACACTTCATTGATTGTTTTCTCATCTATTTTCTGCACATTCCAAAATTCAACAAAGCATTGTCAAACTTTACCAGAGGACCATACTAAGTATACCTACAATGTAGAAGTTGTTAAACACCTACTATGCAGGATTTACATTGTAATGTCAAACTTAATAGTTTAAGTAACCTCGTAAAGCCTCCATAAACATGACCAGAAGACTCGACTTAGCTTATCAAAAATATATTGAAAATGCTATTATAATATACAAGCATAAGGTACAAACCCATCATAAGTCATAACAAAGAAATGATGAATAATGGACCATCATGTCCCTAAATATGATCAGTTAGGATTAGAATAATAAGGAAATGATACAAAGAAGAAGGGTATATAACAGTTGAGTTCTGAAGTGAATTTGGAAACAACTCAACCCAAACTCCTTCAAGAGCTAAGGTCCATCAACTAGACGGTATTTCATTTTTTATTTTGTTGGAGATCCCACTTAGAGAGATAGGGTCAAACTATAATATATGAGTGCAAGCATTACCTTACAAGCTAGTTTTGAGATATTAAGTTAGACTTAAAATTCATTTTCTAAAATGGTGTGAAAACATCTTCTAGCGAGGTTCTATATGCTGAAGGGTTTTCACCAACAAGGGAGTAGACCGAAGTGTCACCAAGTGAAGTGTTCTAGAGTGGAAGTCATTGAGTCATCGACACTTAGTATAGGAACTAAAGTATTATGTTGTTATTATTACAAGGTCAGAACCTAGTTATGCAACTACTGAAGTTTGTCAATTCATGCCCTATACTTCAGGCATTCACTGAATTGCTGTTAAACCGAATTTTAAGATAATTGATTGCCACGGCCTCTTATTTCAACCTGCTCCCTCCAATTGGCCCCATTACCTGCAAGCATTTTGTGATTTTGACTTGACCTCTGAACGAGATGACAGGCAGTCCGCATCTAGTGTTGTATCTTGATTGTAATCTGATTTCCTCTTTGGCCCCAAAAAACAAACAGTTGCCAGAAGCACTGCTGAGGCAGAATACCATTGTCTAGCCCAAGTCACTTCAGAAATGTTTTTGGGTACAAGTTCTCTTCAATGAATTAGCTGTCTCAATCACTCACCTATTCCTTTTGTGACGATCCTCCCCTGCCCACAATCCAGTATTACATGTACGACAGCGCATATGGGGTCTGGTCGACTTTTTCTGTTCATCAAAAGGCGTACTTCCAAAACAAGTCATCATTTTCCACATTCCAGCCCAAGTGCAGTAGGCTGATATGATGACTAAGTCTTTGTCCTCTGCTTAGTTTCTCAACCTCTGTTAGCTAATCGTCCCCTTGAGCTTGTGGAGGTGAGGGAATACCTTCTCAAATAGCACTACTTTAGGAGTAGCTAGTTTTTGTATCTGGCAGCCGTATCTTATCAATATTCTGCTAACCTATTGGACAGTCATAACTGACTGAATGTCAATTATAACAGTCACAGTTGGCAGGTATTAGGTTCTGAAGCTTCTACAGTATAAATAACATTGTAAGCAGAAGCTGTATTTTATTTTTGTACCCTTTTTGCATTTTATTAGAAATACAAAGTTCTCCCCCAGACACCCACGCAAATCTACTGATCCCTAATAGCAGCACAATGTGTCAGACTCTGTGAATGCTATAGCAGGTACCAGGATTGTACTATTCTAACCAATTAAAATTAAAAAAAAAAAAATACAGGGTAAAGAACAAAGCAAAGCACCAACAGTCACAGTTAGCTGAGAACAGTGACAGATTAGCCAAAAGTTTCGAGGATAATAGGGAACTGAGGAGAGCAGAGCATGCAGAGAGTCAAATTAGAATTCTGAAAAAATAAATAACAGGTAAAACTTAGAAGACAACATAAGACAGTGAGATGAAAGAACTGTTTTAGAGATATTAGAACAGTATATCACAGAGGCACAAGAGAGCAAGGCTGCAACAATCAAAGTTAGCTGAGAATAATGACAGGTTTGATAAAAATGGCTGCAGAGGTCTCGACCAATTGGAAACTGTGGAGAGCAGAGCCAGCTGCAACGACCTGCAATAAAATGCTGGAAATTTTCGAAAATGTTGCTGAGATGACTGAGAAAGTAAAGTTCCAAATCCGGTTCAGAGAGAAAGCAACAAAATCCCAAATTGACCGCCTCCCCAACAGACCTAGGCAATGTTTCATGATTCAAATAGATCTTTATGAACCTACTCCAACAGCACCTGCTCCAGCCACAACTTTCGTATTGCAACCACTACTTCAAACTACAAGCATTATGTGATGGGATTCTGCTATTAGGTGCTACTCATAGCCATGCATTAAGCATCAAAACAGCAAACCTAACCACTTAAATTTATGACAGTCATCTCTCACCTAATTTAGCCTTATCTAAAGCAAAAAGGGAGCTATAAGAAAACCAGACAAAGCCTTACCCGTTCATCCAAAGTAAAATCCAAATACCAATACAGTCAAAGAAATGCATGCTTTTAATGATGGATAATGATAACAAATTAATTTAAGATGTACAACAGCAAAGAACAAAATTCTAAAGTTCAAAAGTTACTATACACTGCCAGACCATAGAAGAACTAGTTTGCATCTATTTGTCACTACCAACTTCAAGCTAAAGTTTTTTCCATCCGACATGTCTAATTACACACAATTATATTCCTTTCAAGACAGATAATAAAATAAAACAGAATGTCTACAAACAGAAAATTAAATAATACTACAGACAGTAAAGCTACACCAAAATGGATTCATAAAAGAACTCACTGGATCAGTTTCAGTAGGTATTCCAAGTCCAGACTGCTTATTTGCTATCATCAAAATAACATTTTCTCGCTGGTTCCTTATGTTGTCTTTCTGCACATGCAAAAATTATTATTATAACCACGAGCATATAACACTTGCAGGAAAGCAAAAACATCTAATCAGAGAAAATTCATAATATAAGATGTAGCTTAATCACGACTATGAGTGTCTGTTTTGTGTCCTGAATTGATCATATTGCAATTGAGAACAGGAATTCCCCCATTAGCCCAAGAAGTCAGATTCAGATACTTGAATAAAGTTCTTGAGTGTATAAAATCACTCAGTAGATCTTTATTAATCTATTCAGGGTTGATAGATACACCAAAAACAGTTTCTAAAGTTTCCTTCAAACTGGAGCATATAGACTATACAAACATAGGGCATCATAACTGAAACTGAGGCCCACTTTAACGACTTTGAGAATATGTATGCAATTTGATCATTTGAGCTGGCATCTTCAGTAATGATTTCCTTGGACAACTTCTAGCATTCAAAATGATAATCAATCTCTATATGTTTAGTTCACTCATGAAATACTGGATTAGAGGCGATGTAAAGAGCTGTTCAATTATCGCAATATGTTCAATAGCTGAAACTCAGAGAACTTCAACTCTTAAAACAGTTGTTTGATCTTTACAACCTCGGATGTGGCCTGGGTCATGCCTTGTATTCTGCTTCTACCTAGACCTGGCCACTACATACTGCCTCTTGCTCTTTTATGTGATAATATTCCCACCAAAGGATACACAGTATCTAGTAGCAGAGTTCCTGTCTATAAGAGATCCTGCATAATTAGCATCACCTTTATCCTCAAACGACAATCCTTCTCCTAATGCCCTTATTAGACATATGAGAATGTCAATAACTGCACTCCAGTGATCAACATGATGAGACTACACAAATTGACTAACTACTTCAACAACAAAAGAGATGTCAAGCCTTGTAACTATGAGTAAAATAAATAAGTTTCCCAACTAATCTCCTATTTCTCTCTGGATCTAAAGAGGGTTCACCTTGATTTGTCATTAACTTTTGATTTGGGTTCATAAGACTACAATTAGGCCCACATCTTGCGGTGCATGTTTCCTTCAAAATGTCGAAACATACTTTCCTTGTTAAATAAGAATGTCTTCCTTTGATTGAGCCACCTCAATAACAAGTATTTTATACTGAGATTTTGGTTTTGGAAGAGACTTAATATATGCTCCTTTCAGCAACGAAATAACAAGATAAACACATTTTCCAAGACAAGAATGACAATAAAATAGTGAATGATGTGCTTCACTCTATTTCAACCGAAAAATTTGTACAACTTGATTGAAAATTTGCAAACCAAGCCTAGCTGGAATTGTTTGAGACTGTAAGAGAGTGACAAAGTTTGAAAACCAAACTGGACTCCCCTTGAGCAACAAACCCAAGGGGTTGTTCCATGTAAAAATCTTTATGCAATTCATCATGAATTCATTCCTTATGTCTAACTAATAGAGAAATGGTGAATGGTAGTGATAGAAAGGAAGAGTGAATTGTACTAATCATTGCACGAGAAGTATAATTGTAATCAAGTTAAGCATGCCCCTTCAACACCAACCTAGCTTTATGATAATCTACCTCACCATTTTGTTCAACCTTCATAGCATACACTCATCTGCAACAACACCCTTTTGATATGGAGGAAGGGACATTAACTCTCATGTACCATTGTGAGGTGAAAAGAGAATGATTGTCAAAAGTACTTGAGGCAATATCCATGGATTTTGACACTGTTGAATAATAAATACATGTTGATACACAAGGAACCAAGGATTATTGAGCTTGACTTTAACTTCAACCAAAGTTACTTTTGATCTTTAGAAATCTTGTGCTCTTTCAGTCTTGGAGACATTTATTGTCTTATAGGGAAAGTAATGCAAGGAATAATAAGATTCCCAAGTGTAACCTGTTCTCTTCTAGTAGGAGCACAAAAGACGACCATCTCTGCAACCATATCCATAACAAAACAAAGGTCATAAGCCAACAAGCAACATCAGAAACAAGGGCAAGTTCCCAAACATGACTTCATCATAAAAGACTTGGACATCCCTCCTTCAACCTTATAAAATCCTTACCCTCATTTGTTCACTAAAGAGTTTGTTAAAATATGATATTTCTAAAGATTTTTTTTTTCTAATTACTATAAAAATATTGAGAATATTTTTATCCTAACAGTATGTTATAACAAATATCCTTCATTATGTGATCATTATACCCCTAGCCTAGAAACCACAGATTCTCTAAAGCAAACCAAGATAGGTAATTTTTCCCATTGAGCTTCTATGTTGTTGTGGTACATATCCATGAAGCTAAAAGACAGAGACCATAAGAGGTTGCAATGAGAGACAATGAGGTCATAAAGCTAAGCCCACTCTTCTAGAAGATGTTAAGGGTTGGACTAGGGATAAGAGGCAGACGAGCCTCTCGAAAGAAACAAATGCAAGACTTGACAATATTACCTGTTATGGGTGACATCAATTGTCCCGTAGTGAAGGCTAGGTGGGCCAAGTCATAATGAAATCATGGTGTTTGGGCTGCTATGCTCTTATGTAAAAAGAGTTACACCCTAATTAACGACTATGTTTCCTTTCGACAACACCAAACACCATTTTGATGATGTGTACAAATGAGTGTGTGATTTCTACCATGATGAGCAAAGAAATTTGTAAAGGGTCGATATTCTCCACCCTAATCAGATTGAACATTTTTAATTCCAAAATTAAGCTATAACTCAACCATTGGTTTAAAAGTCTGAAAAATAATCAATCTTTCAACTTTGGATTTTGTTGGAAAAATCCAGGTATGCCTAGAATATGCATCAATAAAGGACACATGATTAAGTCCTGCACGTGAAGTAAGATGAGCAAGTCCCCAAAGATCAGTAAAAACAAGTTCCAATGGAGAATATACAAGCCTTGAGGCATGAGAAGGCAATTTATGTGACTTGCCCGACGCAACAGCGTGCTCAAAAATAAGAGTAAATTTTATTGGATTGAGAAATTTTATAATGTTTCATTACAATTTACATTACATGATTATTTAGATGTCTATTGTGACACATGTGAACAGTTATCCACAAAAGACAAATTGACAAGATTTCCTTTATTGACATTTAACACTGCTAAACAAAGATCAAGTTGTGGGTGAACAGCCAGGAGACTTAGACGACGACTGTAGCTAAGAGGAATGATTGTGATGTTAGAGATTATTAAATGAATAAAATCAATCAACACCAACAACTCCTTGAAGCACTTTATTCGTTCCCTAGGATTTGACAAGACTCTTGTCAGAATGAAATCCAAAGAAAACTGAATTATCTTTGGCAAATTGACTAACACTTAACAGCTTTTTAGTAATAGAATGGAAATGTAACAAATTGTTTAGTTAAAGAGTAATATGTGGATCATAAGGTGACACAAAAGAAGAGTACCAGCACCATAAATACTTAAACCTGCACCATTGTTGATGAAAATTTGATTTGGACCATCAAAATGTTGATGTTGTTTAATATTTTGGGGTTCACCAGTAACATAAAAGCTTGAACAGAGACTAGTATCCAATACGTATTGGCATTTCCTTGAGAATTGGACATCATTAGCATTGCACTAGGTTGAGTATTGTTGCCAGGCTTGTTATTAGGATTTGCCCAAGTATTTGATGTTTTATATGAACCAGCTGAATAAGGAATGTACTGTTGTGTAAAATCAACTAAGTACAGACAGGGATTCAAGAGGTTGATAAGAAATATCAGATCTGAAAAGACAAACATTGGCTACGTCCAAACTTGAGACAGATATGCAATTGAAAATTCGCAAATTTGACACAACCTCTGCCAGATTTCCAACATGAGAAGAAACTCCGATACGAGAGACTACATGATTACAACCACCACAACTATATGACGCTTGATTATAGTGTAGTGATGATCTGACTAAGTTTTGCATCTCCTGGACAGAACGATTACGTAGTGTTTCATGACCATATAGAAGAGCTTCAATTTTAGCAAATTGATAGCGTGTTTCTTACTCTCAATAACCAAGACAATTGGTGCATAAACAGAGGTGAGTACTTCAAGAATAGCATCAACATGCTCTTCAAGACGCACGGTAATGCCAACACCAGCTAGTTCATCAACGTAACTTTTTAATCTTAAGATAACGTTCCATTGTTTTGGAATCAAGTCTAACAGCACGCATCACATTACGCAGTTGTCTGGCACAAGAGTTAGTTTGAAGACCAAAGCATTCATTAATCTTCTCCCAAACTTCATATGAGTGATTGGAGCCAAGCACAAGAGAGAGAACGAATTTCAAAAGAGTAGAATGAAGCCAAACAAGTAATGTTTGGTGTTCAACTTCCCAAGCTTCATATTCAGGATTAACATTGTCAATAGTACGATCATTTTCAGTGAGATATCGAGGCAAAACCACCAGATTTACAACAAATCGTTGTAACTTATGTGATTTGATTATCAGTTCAACATGTTGTCACCAATGAAGACAATATGAGTCATCAAGTTTGTCAGTTACTGAGGTTGGAAACAACTGCGAAGAAGAAGCCATAAGAACAGAGACATCGCAAAGTGAAATTCAATCAAAACAAGATAGAACAATTTGCAAACGCAAACCTCGAAGAACAATCCATGAAAAATGAAGGGGCGAAGAACAACACACAAAAAGAGGAACAGACACTAGCAAGATCACAAAGAAAGTCAGCGAAGATGAGCGCTAGAGATGAAGAAGATGAATCACCGAAGGAGCTCTATCTGTGAAGATGGATCATCGAAAAAAAAAAAAAATTGCTCTAGATACCATCTTAGAGAAACTGAACTGAAGAATAAACAGAATTCTTTACTATCACATCACACATGATAATAGAAGTACAGAATTGTATTTATAGGCACAACTTACATCAAGAGCTACTGTTAACAATAACTGACAGCTGTACAAACGAACTTATTTCTACTAACAAACTATAATCAGAATCAGTATTTTGTGTCAGCAATAAAGATTTAAAAACAAGATGATCAATCCAGTAGGAACCTTGAAAAAGATCTGTTAGTTACCATGCAATTAACCATGATACACAGCAATGACATACAAAATTAAACTTTCCACCAATCATTACAAACCTGGAAACCGAACACAAATTCTAGAAGATCAAACATGTCTGCATCCCTTTGTCCAGATACTTTAAATCCAGCAGGAAGTCTAGGGAACTGATCAGTATATCTAATTGCAGATATTGCTGCTTTAACCTGATATTGAGAACCAAACCTCAGCTTTAGAAACTACCACAAAGAGTACATGAATTCAAGGGTATTACAGAAATCATGCAGCAATCATAAATGGATGTGTCAATGTCAGGAACTCCTAGTTATTGTCAACACAGTGAACAGATCAGGTACAAGCCACTTGGAATGAAAGAGAGAGAGGGCCAGAAGTCTTCTAAATCATTCAACTTACTTCAGGGAAAATTCTGATAGGATTGGTTAATGACGGTGCTTCCAGAGGAATAATATTGTATGGTGTCAGCTCTCCAGATAATGTCACACTTGACTTCTTTAATTTTCTCAACTAAGAAAATATGAGACACAAACATGATGAGTTAATTACAAATCGTAATCCGTTAGTATGATAAGTTCTTTAAGAAGTTTTGACATGTTCAAATAGAACTTTAAAAGAAACAAAATGACAACAGGCAGTCAAAAGATTTCCATATTCCTTTATTAGACGCCAACTAGCAATACAAAAAGAATGAGAACTAGTGGCTTATAAATTTGAAAACAACCAAATTAATCATCAAAATAAAATGAATAGTTTAAAATAATTGAAGCATTCAATGCATAATCAGCTAAGTTAATTTGCTTTATGATAGACGTCCTAACACAAAAGAAGTACCTCCTCCACTATGAGTCCTCCAACTCCACTGGGATCAGCATCCTTGCTAAGTGCCTCCAGGACCTCTACTAAAGCCCGTAGTGTAGCAATTATCTTTCTCATTTCTGATGATCTAAGCTTCAACCTACAGCATTAAAACAGTTCGCACAAATATTATACCGGGCAAAAACATAAGCTAGATAAATATATTTAGGCTTTTAATCAACAAAATCTAAAAAGTAAATGAGAAAGCCTTTCTGCATATTTTAAGAATTTGTTTAGTTAGGAGAGGAGAGCAGCCATCCAATAACAATTTCACTACCCCATAAATTATGTATAAGTACAATTACTCACATATAAGACTTAAGGAAAGAAAACTAACAAACTACTGTTTTAGCAGTTCAATATCACTATTAGTTTCTAATCTTGCATATTAACATGTTATATTATTTTTCACCACCTTCAACACAATGACTTCTTAGCCACAGAAACGTTCTATTGCTTTTTAATTACGTATCTGAGAAAAGAAAAATAAGCAATGCCAGCAACCAACAAGGAAGAAAAAGCGTTTCAATAAAAGTCATTAAAGAGCACAGAAAGCATAGGTTTTCATATTCAGTTTCCCTTTGAAATAATTTTGAACCAAAATGAATAAACCAAGCCTTGAATTCTGATTGACAGATACAAGCAACTCTACAGAACAAGAACAAGTTGGTAATTTTATCCATTGAGAAAAATAATTTAAGGCCATAATTGCAAACAAGTATCAAGCTTATCACTACAGCAAAAACAGGAAATAACCTCCTTCTATTTTACTGAAGAAATAAACTACATATTTGTAGGTTTAATTTAAAAATGTTATGGGTTGGACATACTCTCCCAGTGAGGAGCTGAAAGTTCCAGATTCTTGCAATCTCTGTTCTTCTCGTTGGATGTCATCCACCCTATGACGTTGCTTGTAGTGCAGATAAAAATTCCAAAGATTTTCCATGTCCCGATTGCGATCAATCCGATGCCCATCCTTCTTAGCAAGTTTTTGCTATAGAAGACAGCAAAACGAAAATCATAAACAAGTCAGCTGATAATCTCTTTAAAGTCACACAAATAAAGAGAAAAAATCAATTGAAGGAAAAAGGTAATGTATCACTCAAAATACACCAAAAATGACCTATACCTTGATTACAGACATTAAACCAGTCTTGAATTGTAAAACTCCCCTACCATCACTGTTGGGATCCAGATTTTGAGCCATACTATATGCCTGCTCGCACACTGAAGATCAAAAGTAAGAGGTCATAATGATGCATATCACAAAAGGAACACCATCAGCTGATTCAAGCTGATCGGATGGATATTAGATCTGATATTTATCATGCAACAAATTGTGATATCTTTGTTGGTATTTAATATGACAGACACATGAACTACTAAAATGTGAATTTAGGCATAACTCAACCTTGCAAAACCAACTTGTAAGTTGAGGATTGTCTCCCCTGATATCTCTTTTCAAGCTCTATCTCTAACCAATGTGAAACTTGAGTTTTCCCAATACACCCTTTCACGTTCAGCACTATTGAGTTTGGTATGTGAATAATATAGTAGGTGACCTTTTTAATGGATCTAAGATGGACTGTGATACCATCTTAGAATGTGAATTTAGGCATAATTCAACCCAACAAACCCAACCTTTTAGGCTCTATCGCTATTGTTTGTGGCTTTTTCCCAATATGAACATGGAGATAAGCTCAAAAAGTAATTTGGTACACGTAAATTTTTACCCAATACATGAGAAATATCAGCAATTTAAGTTGAAACTTGAAAGACAACAATTACTTGAGCTAAGAGAATGAAATAGAATAACTAAGCCACAAACACCACATTATCTTGTGGAGCAGTTAACCATATTTATATTTAGTGCAAGCAAGTGAAATTATATTTCCACCCTGGGCTGAAAGAATGCAAATCTTAGGCCTTGAAACCAATCATACTTTCTCTCAGGCTGCTACTACTGTGTCAATTTGTCTTTTTCTCCCCGTGGCTAATATTTAATGATGGCTTCTTCATCACCTTGACATAAAAAGGTGTCTTCTTACAGGGTGATTAACATCAGGAAACTACTCTTGTAATCATGAGTGTACCAACTACGTAACAAGTAACTGGCAAAAATATATAGTGTGGTTCGACTAAGACACAGAATTCAGCATACTCTGATTTCAAATACATAAAACTCAAGGTCTTCATCTCGAAAAACAGACAATAGTGAAAGACAAGAAAAGAAACACAAGCTAAGATGAGCCCATAATAAACAGGTACACCATCTAAAATAATATAAAGAGAAAAAATGAAGGCAACTCCAAAGAACATACATAAAAGAAGATGTAAAATCTTGCAATGTGTTCGTAAATTAGACAAACAAACCCCTACCCGTTGTATTTTTCTAATAAGCCTAGTCTAATTAATGATGTCAATCTAGCTCCTAATGGATGTTGAATATCCACTAACCAACCAAAAAAGCTCAAATGTAGCGAAACTAAGATCCAGTCACCTCACTTTGTCAACTACAACTTTCCCATTTCTAGTACAGCAAATTCCCACTACAATGACTACATGCGTGCGTATCAGGCACTCGGTATTATCTCCTCCTTCCATCCTTTTAGCTCATAAAATTCCCCCTTCCATTTTCATATCCACTTAAGTCATCTCACACACGGTATCATACCATGTTCACCTCCGCACTAAACATGACTATCACCACCTCTAATTACCCACCCTCGTCTCAAAATTCCCCTATTTTCACCAAATATTTCATTTCAGCCACCACTAAATTCAAATTCCCGCTAGAAACAAGTTTCACACATTCCTTAATAATACCAGTCCGCAAATTAAAAATAAATTAACTAATTAAACAAGCTTAACTTCTAAAATAGACTCACTCCCCTTACACATCAAACTAACTTCATGACACACTATAATGCACAAGCAGATCTCATATTCACAGACAACGTCAACGCACGTAGCATCGAAAATAGAAACACGCAAACATATTCTGATTGAGCAAGTTAAAACACTTACAGATCCTAGCAACGTTAGGATCCTCCGATTGAATCTCATCGGCGGCCTGCAAGATCAAATCAATGTTGGTGGTTTGCGCTAGGGACGGCGGAACCGCGCCGGCGATTCCGCTAGGGACTCTGGCGTGTCCTTGGCCTGCATTTCTGTGCTGCTCCCTCTTCAGTGTCGCTCGAACCAGCTTCTCCCAGTTCTCGCGAGCCCTAACCATGGCGGCGGCGGTTTCGCTCGCTCGCGTAGCCTACTCTCTACGAACTCGAATATCACTGTGTGTTGTGTGCAAGCGCGTTTCCGATAACAAACGAGGGTTTAGAAATTATATTGCTCAAGGTTTTGTTGTGAGAGTACTTAGCTAGTAAGGTTTGCTTGAGAATAGACGCGGATCGAGGGTAACTGGCAACGTAGCAATTGCGCAGTTGGCTTTTCCGTTCCTTTTTCTTTTACTTTTTGCCTCTCAGCCCTTTGCTTGTCGTTTTTCTTGTTTTGAAATTTTCAGGATCTATTGGACAAGCATATACTCAAAACGCGGATTTTTTTTCCTTCTGGGGTCTCTTTTGTCCAAAACCGTTTGATTCTTTTCCTTTTCTCACCATAACGGATTTCTTAATGAATATCTTAGTCCTGCCTTTAAATTTCAATAATTTTTCTGTTACAATTAATTTAATGGCATATTTGATAATGGTTAATTTAATAGAAATACTATTTGCCTTATAGGTTTAGTCAAAGAATTGACTGAAAATTAGTTATTTTAAAAGTAAAATAAATTAACTTTTTTCGTATTTTGTAGTTAGTATGCGTGTGCTTGTAATCTCTATGGTTGAAGGTAGTCTGATCAAACTTTGAAATTGTTTCTTTAGAGTCATTTGGAAAACAAATAAAAAAAAAGAGAAAGAAATAAAAAATTAGACATATGTTGTTTCAATTGATGAAAAAAAAAAAAGGATGAAGATAATTTTTATCCATTTGTTTAGTTGGATGGAAATATAAAAAGAAATAATATATTTAATAAGAGTAAATACTTACCATTATAATAAATTACAATAATGTTTAACTATCTATTCTTAAGTATTTAGAGAATTTGTATAGATAAGTAATTAAGCAAAATTTAATTGATATATCTTTGAGAATTTTAATCCTCCATTTATATTAACATTGTAATTATTATATATATTATTTTTTATCTTTTATATATAATATTTTACTTTTATACCAGGTTTAAAGGCTTATATAAAATATAAGAGCATCTAAGTATTATTTTTTTATATATATATATATATATATATATATATATGTGTGTGTGTGTGTTTAGTTAATTTTATCTCTTGTTTTTAGTTATTTTTTTCAAATGAACTTTTGTTTATATATGGAATCACCCTTTTACAAACCAAACTTACTTTTATAACAATTTTTTTAAGGAAAAAACTTTGTTTTCTTGTAATAATAATTCACGTTTACATTAGAATTTATAAATTTGTAGTTCTCGATAAAAGTTAAAATATTATATATTCAGAATATTCAATTTAAATATTTTTTTTGGATGACGTTTGAGAGATAACACAAGCTAAGGAGAGAATTTTATGATTTGAAATAGATTTAGGAGAGTGTTTAAATGAGATGTGAGACCGACTTAACTAAGAAGGATTATAGGTTATTGTCTAAGAAGGAAACTAACATAGAGAAAACTCATGAACAAGTAATGACCAAAATTGAACAGGATTTCTATATTTATTCATAGGTGAAATTACAAGAGCAAACTTATTTATAGCCTTCAAATGTGATCAAGGAGAGGAAAAGAACAGAGGGAAATTCAAGTTTTAATTCTCTTTAAACTTGGGTACCAAGTAAGTCCTGTATCTCTTATGCCCACCCATGATCGACCTAAGGTTTCTCTTTAGAAGCCCAATTGAAACCCTAGCTAAGTTAAAATCCCTAATTTCACTATTATATATTCTTAGTCCAAATTCAAGCACAAAAATCCTACTCAACTTGGTCTTATTTCAAGACTCATTTATTATTGGCCAAAACAAGGTCCACAAATTCCTTTATACAAAATTATACAAACTAAAGTCTGGCCTGTGATGATAAAAGTTTGACCCTGTTGAGGCTAATTGAATCTCAATCTTCATGATTCTCCTAATCATGACTCTAGTTGTTGGTCCTTGAATTGTTTTTTCTTTCATCTGCTATGTGATTTGTCATACCATAGAGCTGACCTCTTCAAAGATGGTCTTAGACCTAAAAGGATGGGTGGAGACCCAATCAAACCCAATATGCTAGTAGACTTCGGTTCAGGACTCTAGATCTTTGACCTTTATGTTTCGTTTTGGTTTAGACCATGACTTTTTAAGTGTCGCATTTACATTTAGGTCATAGTTATTGAACTGTTGCAATCAAATTTAGATAATTTTGAGCAACACCTTTACAAATGTGACTTATTCCTTCATACCACATTTATAATATTTCTAAATAAATTATGAATACATTAAGTTACTAATTGATTTAGAACATTACTATTGTAATATAAAAATTCTTAAATAAATCTATACAAGACAATTATATCATTTTCAGTAAAGTGTGAAGATAACATTAATAAAACTCATAACGTTTGGAAATACAATTAAATGTGCATAATGTATATTTCAAAACATAATTGTACAACTGAAAATTTTAAAAACTATAGTTCAATATCACCTAGCACACTTTCAAAATTACAAGAAATTACAACTTTTATATAACAAAAGTATTTGATTTTTTTCATTTTATGTTCTCTTCTCCAAAGGAACTTGAACTTCATCCTGCAAAACAGTAAGAACAAAAAATATCAACAAAGTTAATACATGATCTTCTTCTAATTTATGAAAGTGTGTATAAAATATTTCACAAACTTAGATGCTTCAAATATATACCTCATCATAATCATCATCTAGATCATAAGTTGCAATAGAGGAGCATGGAGCAACTACACTACTTCCATTGCCTAATGCTCAAGCCATCATTTCTTTTATATCATTCTCATCTAAATCAGGATTTTGTTGCTTAACAAATTTCATCACTACCTCCAGATCTTCAATCTTCTTAGCCATACCATCTATGTCAATGGCATGATCTTTTTTAAAGCATCAATTTGTTGAATTTTCTTCAAGGTCGTGAGTATCATAGTCTTTCCATAACAACGAATTCGGTTAGACTTTTATTTTCCAAACAATGACTCAAAAGTTTTTCCCCATATAGCACTTGGGTTTTCAATGGAATTTTGGAGCTTAGACTATCAAAAAAATATCAATGTTATGAACAAGTAAAATGTATGGAGCTTTCAAACATATTTCATAAATATAAATAAACTTACAATTGCATCTAGTGTTCCTTCCTCAATTGATTTTCTCTGAGTTTTAATAAACATTTCAACTCTAGTAACTTCTTATTCATCAGATTTGTTAGCAATTTATTAATAAAAAATTGAAAATTAATAGTAAAATATATATTCATAAGAAGTATTAAAAGATGAGACATAAGCTAATAATACCATATAAATTTAGCTTGAACTTCGTCAAAGTTGATTGTTCCCACACGATGCATATATTGTTTGCTTAGTCCTATTTATTACATTCCTTTTACTAATGTTTTGTATTTTGTAGAGGAAAACATACATCAATATAAACGTAGTTATAAAAAATTTAGAATAAGGATTTTCACAAATCAAAATTGGGCAGGGAGATAAATAAATAGATAAAAAAAAATTTGTACAAAAGTGAGATTTGGCTAGCTAAGCATTTGATATTGACATTGTAAATAAATTTAAATCAAAAGACCACTAGCCCAAAACTAACATTACTATAATGTTATTCCATGTCTTTGTTGTTGTTACAATTATGTAAAAATAACACAAGGTCATGGAAAAATATATCAAAACTAAATAGAATAAATATGGATAAAAAGTATAATCTTTTATCCCTATACATAAATTTTAATTTTCGTCTAAGATACTACAAGAAATAAAATCAATCACACCTATAATCACTAGATTATATCTATTTTTCAATAAATTTTAAAATTGAAAGAGAGTTTAGTGAACAAAAACTATAACTTTGTGCACATTACTGAGACAATGGACTTACTTGAAACCATTTTTTTGTGGTCATCTATTTCACTTAATATAGGGAAGAAGAGGAGCACAAAACAAGATGCATGCCTTATGGGTTTCCTTGTTTATTGAATTTGTTCACTTAATCTTTATTGTTTTGATGAAATACTTTCTTAACACATAGATATATATATATATATATATATATATATATATATATATATATATATATATATATATATATAT
>Ga0099824_1004389_pt1 | contig 20335 bp, 16 predicted proteins | sample SiratrowhiteBW_FD_76837 | JGI IMG/M metagenome (GOLD analysis project Ga0099824, IMG submission 76837) | Root nodule microbial communities of legume samples collected from California, USA - Siratro white BW | ecosystem: Host-associated > Plants > Roots > Nodule | place: USA: California... | reverse complement strand
CTCCTTTTAATTCTTTTACTCCTTTATCCCATAACATTCTGATGGGAAGTAAAATTTTTACTCTCTCAAAAGAAGGCATTTTAGAAAAAGAAAATTCATCTAGATTAACTCCAGATCCTTTTATTTTTATAATTGAATTATTAAAATAAATAACACCTAATTTTTTAAGTTCAGCTTCATCATCATCATTCTGAAAAATTATACTAAGATTTTTTCTATTGAATCCAAATCGCATTAATCTAAGCATTATTTTCTGAACTAAACTCTGACGATCTCCTGTAAAATTATATCCTAGTCCACTGATTGCGTTAACTACTCCTTTAATTTTTAAAACTTTTGCAATTACAGAACCATAAATTACAGGTTTAAGTGTAATATGATGCACTACATCTGGTGAAATTTTCTTATAGAGCTTTCTAAATTGAATTAAGGTTTTTAATTCGTCTAAAGGGTTTGTTCCTGAACGTGAAAATTTAAAGTCAATAAATTTTATTCCATCAATCTCTATTTCATTACCTCTTCCTGTATCCTCAGCTGCAACAATAACTTTCCAACCTAATTTTGAAGCCTCTTGAGCTATACATAATCTATGAGATATAAAAAACCAATCTACATTGGCCACCATTAATAGTGTTTTCATTATGCGTTATAAATTTAATTTATCTAATAAAGAATTCGATTTTATTAAAACTTATTATTAATTTCTTGATCCGGTACTTTTTACAATTGCATACTTATCTTTTTCTATTCTAAACCATTTTTCAAAATACTCAAAAGAAATATATGAAATTAGTATAGTTGTTCCAAATACAGAACAGTAAACAGCTATATATTTCCAAAAAAAATTAAGACTAATATCTTTAAGTAAAAAAGACAAATAAAATATAATTAGTGGATGATAAACATAAACACCGTATGAGATTTTTCCTAAGAAATTAAAAACACTAGTATCTAAATTAATAAGACGATTTTTTATATTTATTTGTCCAACAATTAAAATTAAAGCAACCAAACTAATGATCCACATATCAATTATTGAATTAATATGAAAACTATTTAATCCCACCAATAATAAAATAAAAAATGCTATACTTTGCGATATTTTATTATCCACCAACTTCAAAAATAAGTGATTATTTTTTTTATAATAGTACGCTCCAAGACCTCCAATCATCATGCAATCAAATCTATTAACTATCGTTGCGATTGCCAATTCAGTATATGGCATAATTACCCATATAATAACCCTTATGATATTTAAAATGACTATTAGAAAAAATATTTTTTTTATTAAATTTTTATTAATCAATTTATTTAACCACGGCCAAAACAAATAAAATTGTTCTTCAACTCCTATGGACCAATAGTGATGTAAAAAAGGCAATGACATATTCATTATAAAAGGAATATTTGCTGTAAAAAAAATATAAAAGAAAATTGAACTTGAATTAAAATCATACGAAAAAAGAACAGCAGTAATTATTGCTAATACAAAATACAAATAATACAGGGGCCATATCCTAAGAATCCGCCTTAAATAGAATTTTTTTATAGCAATTGTATTGGTTTTTTCTTTTTCTAATTGAATTAAATATGTAATTAAAAAACCACTTAATACAAAAAAAATAGTAACACCGTTAGAGGCTAACTGATAACTTACTGGTTTACCAGATGCATTTTTACCTAATAAGTAAGGTGATAGATTGAATTTTTCTAGTTCCAAGGTTAAATGAGAAAAAACAACAGCAAGTGATGCAATAGCCCTTAGACCATTCAAACCACTTAAGTACAAAGATTTATTGAGCATTATTTTTTGGTTAAAAATTTTATTCTAATATTATTTTTCAAATTTGACATTTTTGATTTATCTATTTTTGTTCCTTGATAGACTTGTGGATTTGTTAAATCAACTTGAATATTGTTTTCAAAAAGATCATAAAACTGAACTGGCTCTGTACTATTGTTTTTCCATGTTGGATTATCAATTTTTATGTTTCCACTAACAATTCCATTTTGAGTTTTTTTTGCTATGGCTTCACTTTTTAGTTTTGTAAGTGCAAATCCCATAGCATAGGCAGAACCATCATCCAAATGATTTTTAATGACAACATCTATATTTTTTTCATTTACCCCATAAATATTATTTAATGCGAAAAGAATACCTCTCAAACTATTATTAAAAGTGATTGGGTTGGTTACTGTAATTTTTTGCAAATTTTCTAGGTTGTTATTTGGTTCAAAATCAATTCCTGCCATAGGGCGAGTGCCATTTGTATTTGATATTAAAGGGTTTACAATATCAAGTCCTATCACTGATATAACAGAAATTCCGTTTCTTCTATTATTATCTAAAAGGGCATTTTTAATTACAATATTACTGTTCATTTGTTTCCCTGTGCCTATATAAATACCATCTCCCCAACAATCTGAAATTACAGGATTTAAAATGGTTACATTTTCACCTCCTCTGATAGAAATCCCCATTCCCCACTCTCCAGTGTTTCCAATATGAGACTTTCTATCTCCAGTAATATTAGGAAAATATAACACTACATTTTTAACATTATAAATTCTTATGACCTCATAATTTGTTTTATCATTTGGCTCTAATAATAATTTTGAATTTTTACCAAAAATTAATTTGCTGTCACTACTGATATTAATTCCTTTGGAATTAATTAGTAAAGGAAAATCAGGAAAATTTACAATTCTTTTTTCATCGAGTACTTTTTGAACAATATCAGTATAATCTTCTTTTCCGGTTTTGTCGCAATTCACTGGCAAACTACTAACTAAATCATATGCTGTTTTACTTAATCCTGCCGCTTCTGACAGTACTGAATTATCAGTCTTAATATTGGAATAATAATTTTCAGGAATATTTTTATATTTAAAATTTTGACTGCAACTTATATTTGATTGCAGTAAAAGTAAAATAAAAACTATTTTACTTTTTGTTTCTAGTTTTTTTATACTATACCACATGATTTAAAATAATTTTAATGAATTCGTTAATATCTCTTTGTTTAAGGTAATCATCAAATTTAATACGATTTAGACTTGTATCTGCCTGTAGACATTCTTTCAAAGCATTTGCTAATGTAGAGTCGTTAGTTTCTTCAGATATTACAATACCTGGAATTTTATCTATTCCTCCAGCGCACATTGTACTTACAACTTTTTCATTTTGACTCATCATCTGCAGTAGGACATTTGGAAATCCTTCTAATCTTGAAGAAACCACGCATATATCTGCTTTTTTAAAATATGGATAAACATTAGATTGAAATCCTTCTAAAAAAACCTTATGTTCTAATTTTAATGAATTAATTTTTGATTGCAATTTATCTTTATAAGGTCCATCTCCTAAAATGTATAGATTTAGGTTTTCAGAATAAGAGCCTAAAAGTATTTTAAAGCTATCAATTAATATGTCGAATCCTTTTTCTGGGATTAAACGTCCAGCTGTCACAATATTTTTTATTAAATCATTTCCAGCATTTTGAAGTTTTATTTCATCTTTTTCAAGGTCCCTAATTAACTGCAAATCTATTGGATTTGGAATTACCTTTATTAGTGTTCTTTTATTTAGATAGGGAAGGTTTTTTATTAGCTGCTCCTTCATATCTTCTGTTTGACAAATCAATAACTTTATTGTTTGATAACCAACCCTATATAAAGCTAAATAAATCTTCTTTTTTACTCCTCGGTATCTTTTAAAAATTGAAGTTGATTCCCTAGCAATTAAACTTTGGACTCTTATTATCTTTAAACTGTTCAATAACCCAACCACTGATGTACAGCCAATATGGGATGTAAACGACAGATAGTAATTATTATTTCGTTTGAATATCATTTTAATAATGAATTTCAAAAACCCTCTTTTTTCGCTTTTGTTAGATAAATGGTGAAATTTTAAATTATTGCTTTGCAGATTATTCCAACCGTTTATTTCAAAAAATTTTAAAAAATATACATCTACAAAAAACTCTTGTTTAAGCAATGTTTTTACAATCATTAGCACAATTTGCTCCGCTCCTCCAAGTTTGTTGTTTGGTAAAACAATTAAAACTTTTTTATTATTTTTTTTCAATTTTATAATTAATTTTTCATACTTTTTTTAACTCTAACATCTATAACTTTATCAATTTTGTCTTTATAGCTCAAAGTTGAATCAAGATCATTTTCAGAAACATATTCATCAATTACCTTCCTTTTATAATCTGAATAATTACCAATAATTCTAGCAGGATTTCCTCCAACAATTACGCCTTCAGGAACAGATTTTGTTAAAACTGAACCAGCGGCAACAATTACATTGTCATCAATTACAACTCCAGGTAAAATAATAGAATTAACACCTACAAAAACATTATCCCCAATTTTTACCTTTTGATATAGAAATCTCCTTCCTTTTTCATCGTCAAAAAGCCATGTTGAACCATCATGAGTCAAAATTTTAACACCAGAGGTTATAGTAACCTTATTACCAATTTCAATTAACCATGGTTCAGTACCAAATTCTTTAGTAATGATTCTACAATTACTTCCAACCTTTACTCCCTTGTATTTTGCATAATTCGTTCCAGTTAAAAAAAATTGATATAAGAGATCTTTAATTTTATAAAACAGTTTTTTTATCATATCATCTTTTTAAAACAGTTAAATACTTGCTTTGAAACAATATTAACATCAAAATTTTCTTGTACAACATTATACGCATTATTGCCAAATAAATTTCTTTTAGAACTTGATTCAATCAATATGTCAAAAGCTTGAACCCATTCATCAATATTGTTTACTCCATATCCAATTTCTCCTAACTTTAAAACATCATTATTCATACCCACAGCCGAGACAACAACCGGAAGCTTCGCCGCCATATAACATAACATTTTATAACTGCACTTCCCTCTTGTTTGATCGTTATCAGGTAATGGCATAATACCAATATCAGCATTTTTTATTGATGTAAATTCTATATCCTGAGACCAATAGCTAAATTCGTAATCCTTTTTTTCTAAATATGTAAAATTTGGCTCTGTATCTGATATTATCTTAATTTTAACAAAATCATATTTATCGCAAATAATTTTTAATGCTTGTTCCATTTTATAAACAAAAGGATATCCAGAGCTAGTACCTGTCCATAGTATATAAAATGGTCTAGAAGTATTATCTCTTTCCACTTCGTCATATTTTGAAACATCCACTGCAGTTGGGATAATGTCTATATTGGAATTCCAATTTGAAAAATAATCTGCTAAAAATTCGTTTCCACAAATTACTCTTTCTGCCCTTTTAGCAATTTTCTGTGCAAAAACACCATTATTTTTCAAAAAAATTGCATCATCAACATCAAAAACAATTGGTTTAGACAAAAATCTTTCAAATGAATATTGTTTTGAAAACATTACTTTTTGCAACCATGTCACATCTGTTTTGGATTGCTGGAAAACCTTTACGGAATTTTCTAGAATATTTTTTACCCCCCAGTTCAATTGATTAATTTTCCCTCGAGGAGGAAAGGCACCAGATTTAGAATAAATCTCATTCACGCTTACACCATAATTAGCTAAATATGGAATTAATTGTCTAACCCTGTACCGAGCACTTGGAGCTAAAAAACCAGTCGTATAAGCATTAACTTTCATGTTTCAAATTATATATATGATTTAAATAAACAACTAAAAAAGGAATAAAAAACAACATCCTTAAATATATAAATATAGGATAGCCTACTTCAAACAAAAAAAAAAAAAAAACGATAAATAAATATGATTTCCGCTCTCGGACATTAGTCCTAAAAAAATTGAACATCCCATAATAAATCCCAACAGCCATAATTAGGGATCCTCTTAAAAGATATAATATAAAACCTGAATCTGAATAATAAAGGTTATCTGAAACTGTTAATCCTATTGGGGAAAAAGGATTACTCATAATATAATCAATTGTAGGTTGTAAAGGTGATTCTGAAGAATATCTTCCTCTTAATCCATTTTTATCACTAGATAAAATTAGTGATAAATCAAATTTATTCATGATAACCAAAATAGTATCATCAATAAAAATAAAGTATAATGGTATAATCGAAATTACAACCGCTACTATTATCAAACTAGTCTTATTTGATTTAAATAAGTCAAATAAAATGAAAATAGAAAACAATAAAAAAATTAATGAACTGTTTGATCTTATAAAAAATAATAAAATCAATAATATAATGGCACACAGCAAATAGATAAATTTGTTTAAAACTTTATATGTCTTAATGTTTAGATAAAAGAAAATAAATAAAAACAATGCTGCTATTGAATGGGTGGCAAAAGTACCAACCGGTTTAAAGCCAGCAAGCATATTTGGCAATAAATTATCATAACCTGCTATATAATAATTCAATATAAATTGTAAGACGGCTTGGGAACTGAATACCACTCCAACTCCTAAAAAAATAATTATAAAAGTACATATTAGAAAACTACTTCGGACTAAGTTATTAACCTTTATATCTTTTAAGTCTAAGAAAAATAATAAACTAAGAAAAAAAAAATTAGGATAAATTCCGAAGGAATATTTAGTGAAAATAAAAGAGGCCGAAACTGTAAATATTAACAATGAGATATTAATCATAATAAATAACAGAATTCTAACCATTGTAATCCTCTTCTTTATCAAAAGCACGAAAAATACAAATAAAAGGAAAAATGAAACAAAAGAAAAGTTATTACTCATTTGACCATTTATCGAAGTCGGAGAAAATATTCCAATAAATAAAAGTAAAGAAAAAATGAATGAATCCCTTTTCTCCGTTTCATTCAAAATCATGATTTGCAATCTTTAATTTGTCTTACAACTTTAGCTGGGCTTCCAACTACTACTGAATATGAAGGAACATTTTTTGTTACTACAGAGTTAGCCCCTATTATTGCATTTCTTCCAATAGTTATATTAGATAAGATTGAAACATTTTGCCCAATCCAAACATTATCTTCAATAATAATAGGCCCTTTCGAATCTAATTTTCTTAAAGATGGAGCAATCTCAATATCCATAAAATTGACATCTCCGTGTGAGTGATCTGAAATAAAAACATTACTTGCCATCAAAACATTGTTACCAATAATCACTTTATCTATAGCAACTATTTGACAATTTGGATTTAATGTAACATTGTCTCCTATTTCAATTTTACCCTCGTATTTATAATCATAGTAAGAATGTATTGCTTGCATTCTTAAATTTTTACCACTCACAAAATTTTTACCAATTTTTATGTTGTTTAGTCCTTGAATTTTAATAGGATATTGAAAACGTGCTAATCCATCTACTTCTTTTAACTTTCTTGATATTGAAAGAGAAAGCAGATAATTTTTCAATGAATTAAATTTTACTGAAAATTTATAGCCGAACATATAAGAAAGAACTCTAAAAAACATACTGTTATTTTTTCTTGAAGGAGCTGCTTAGCAATTCTATTGCTGTCTTTCTATTAAATATAATAATTGAAGAAATAAAAACTACACCTCCAAGTATAAGTTTCAAAACTAAGAAGTATATATCTTTTGAATCTCCAAAAAAACGCATTGAAAAAAACATTAAAAGAGCTGATAGAACAACTTTTAAAATCGGAATAAAATCAATCGGAATAACCAAAATTTTCCTCGTTACAAAATAAGTTGTTAAAACAGCAAGAGCGCTACACACTAAAGCACACCAGACTGCCGATATATACCCGAATTTTGGGACAAAAATTATATTGAGCCCTACGTTTAAAATAGCAACAAACACTAATATTAACAACTGAAACTTAGTTTCTTTTTTTAAGTAAAAGAACAAATCAAAATAAAAACTTTTAACTCCTAAAACAAATGCATGCATAGAAATTAATGGCAGGAAAAAAAAATCTAATTTGGAAAATTTCTTTCCCAGTAATAGGTGGGTTAAATCGTGAGAGGTTGCGCAAAATACAACTACTATTGGTAACGCAATGAAAAAAATCATTTGCAAAGATTTATTCATATGTTTTTTTAACTCCCCACTATTTCCTTGTTCAGTATACAATTTCATAGCAATTGGAAATGCTGAAGTTGCTGCAATAGAAATAAAAACACCTATAGTTTGTTGACTAAAGTCGTATCCCAAAGAAAATAATCCTGTTTCTTCAACACTTCTATAGTGACTAATAATAAATCTGTTTGAATAGGATAAAATATAACTTAGACCTGCTGAAGCTGACAATGGTAAACTATAAATTGTAATTTTTTTTAACAATTCTCTATCCAACTTGAAATTAAAATTAACTCTTGGAAAATTTATTTTGTAAATAGAATATAAAACTGAAAATATAAAACTAAAAATCATTGCGATAATTAACCCCATATATCCAAAGCCCAGATAAACGAGTACAATACCTATAACAGTCGCAAAGAAAGATTTTATGAAGTTAGACTTCATATAATCATTTGGTTTTAATTCTGTAATAAATATTTGAGTTAACAATGTAAATACGTACTGCAGAATCACTAATATTCCAATATATAATATGATTGTTTTATTAATATCAAGATAACGAACATATGGATATATAAGATATGCTATTATAGTTACAATTATAGATATTAAAATTGCTAATTGAATCTTGTTCTTAACAAATAACAAAAATTCATCTCTTTTATCCTCTGCAATATATTCAGGTAGGAATCTCGACATTCCAAATCTAAACCAATCGAAAAAAATTATATTAATAATTCCTACTATACTAATTATTAAGGAATAAATACCGTATTCAGCAGGTGTTAAAATTTTCGAATAAAATAATATTGCAATAAATGAGAGTATACCAGGAATACCCTTACTTAAAAAATAGACAAACGTGTGTTTAAAAAATGTGTTCACTTATCAATCTTTAAAATTCAATTAGATTTCTAAAAAGGAATAAGAAAAATTATAATTTTCCATCAACATCATCTTTTAGAATACCTTTAACATCATATAAAACAGAATTTTCATTTCTTAAGCGAGATATATCCAAATTTAAAAAATCATCATGTGCTACACCTAGAACTATAGCGTCAAAGGTTTTTTCAGGAAGCTCCGATATAGTTTCTATTTTATATTCGTGAAAAACTTCTGAAGGATTTGCCCAAGGATCATAAATAACTAAGTTTATTCCATAATCCTTTAAAGATGAAATTATATCAACAATTTTCGTATTTCTTACATCTGGACAGTTTTCTTTAAAAGTAATACCTAAAATAAGTATATTAGATCCACTAACTATGATACCTTTTTTAATCATTAATTTAACAACTTGAGAAGCTACATATTCTCCCATACTATCGTTAAGGCGTCTTCCTGCTAGAATAATTTCTGGATGATATCCAAATTCTTGTGCTCTTTGCGCTAAATAATATGGATCTACACCAATACAGTGCCCTCCCACTAAACCAGGCTTAAATGGTAAAAAGTTCCATTTTGTGCCAGCAGCATCAAGTACAGCTTGAGTATCAATATTCATTAAATTGAAAATTTTAGCCAATTCATTTACAAAGGCAATATTAATATCACGTTGTGAATTTTCAATTACTTTAGCTGCTTCCGCTATTTTTATAGAAGGAGCGAGGTGGGTTCCCGCAGTTATCACGCTTTTATACAAGCTATCAACTTCAACACCAATTTCAGGGGTTGACCCTGCAGTAACTTTTAAAATTTTCTCAACAGTGTGTTGCTTATCTCCAGGATTAATTCTTTCAGGCGAATATCCCGCATAGAAATCTAAATTAAATTTTAATCCTGATATTTTTTCAAGAACCGGTATACATTCCTCTTCAGTAACTCCGGGATATACGGTTGACTCATAAATCACTATATCCCCTTTTTTAAGAACTTTACCAACAGTTTCACTAGCCTTGTAAAGCGGTGTTAAATCTGGTCGATTGTTTTTATCAACTGGAGTTGGTACAGTAACTATAAATATTTGAGCATCCTTTAATTCTTCTAAAGAGTGAGAAAAAAATAGCCCTTTCGAATCACCAAAACTATCAACTAAAACTGCTTTTAAAATATCATCTTCAACTTCTAAGGTCGAGTCGCGACCAGATCTTAGAGAGTTTATCCTTTCTTTATTAATATCAAAACCAATAACAGAATATTTCGTTGCAAACAATCTTGCAAGCGGTAAACCAACATATCCTAAACCAATAATGGCAATTTTTTTCATTTGTTTATTTTTTTAAATTTTCGTAGTACCATTTAACAGCTTCTTTTAATCCCTGTTGGATAGAAAATTGCGGATCATAATTTAATAATTTTTTTGCTTTATCTATACTTGCTAATGAATGAGGTATATCGCCAGCCCTATTTGGTCCATGTATAACTTGTATGTCATTAATTTTTGAATCAAATTCAGATAAATATTCTTGCAACAAATTAACCAATTGTGTTAAAGTCGTTCTATCGCCATATGCAGTATTATAAACTGAATTTATTGCATCTGATTCATTAGTGGTCATTGCCAATTCGTTCATTTGAATCACGTTATCGATATATGTGAAATCTCTCGAATAGTTACCGTCACCATTTATCACTGGGCTCTCATAATTCATAAATTGCATCACAAATTTCGGAATCACGGCTGCATAAGCTCCATTAGGATCTTGCTTTCTACCAAATACATTAAAATACCGTAAACCGATTGTTTCAAGACCATATGTTTTACTAAAAATTTCTGCATAAAGCTCATTTACATATTTAGTAATAGCATAAGGAGAAAGAGGTTTCCCTATTACATCTTCTACTTTTGGCAATCCAGTTGAATCTCCATAAGTTGACGAACTAGCTGCATAAACGAATCTTTTAACTTTAGCATCTCTAGCTGCTACAAGCATGTTTACAAAACCAGAAACATTCACATCATTAGTTGTTATTGGATCATTTATCGATCTTGGCACAGAACCTAGAGCAGCTTGATGAAGTACATAATCCACGCCGATTAATGCTTTTTCACAATCCTCCATATTTCTTATATCTCCTTCAATTAAAGTAAAATTAGGATTAGAGAAATGAATATCAATATTATGTTTGTGTCCAGTTGAAAAATTATCTAAACATACTACTTCATAATTTTTCTTTAAAAAATGCTCTGTTAAATTCGAACCGATAAATCCAGCTCCTCCTGTAATTAAAATTTTCATATATTTTTAAATATTTTCTGTATAATAAAGAATGTTATTGTAAAAAAAACAAATAATAAACTCCCTAGAATTATACCTTTTATTTTGCTCAACTCTGTTATGGGTAAGGGCAATATTGGCTTATCAATTACTTGAATTAATGGCATATCTTTCCTAAGCGTTACTTTTGCCATTTCTGTTTGTTTTACTAATTCCGTTAATATAGCAGTATTAGCCTGTACATCAACTTGTTTACGAGCTAATGGAGAACGTTGAACGTTTAGAGCAGGGTTTAAGTTAAAAGTATTGTCAGTTGCAATAGCTGCTCCTATGATTGCACCATTAAGCTCATTTCGTATCGAATCAGTTTGGCGCTCCAAAATTGACATATTAATCCTCGCTTTTTTACTTTTGGTGGAAATATAAAATTTTGATACCTGAAGCGCTAAATTTTCGCAAAAATATTTTGCAAAAATTTCATTACCAGAATTGACATCAATAGTAATAATGGATATTTGTTTATCTTTTTGATCAACTAATAAATCCGTTTCTGATAACTTTTTATACATTACTCCTAGTATACTATCATGGGCTCTAGTAAATTTTTCTCTATCCGCTCCTGGTAAAAAACTAATCTTTTGTAATTTAGGGTCATTCTCCCATTTTTCTCTCCATTTTTGCTGTTGGATATACATTTCAGCCAATGTAGTTTTTTTTCCATCCAAATTTATTGGATACAATAAGGTTTTTTCAACCATAGATCGAGACTTAAATAACTCTGTCAAATTTGCTCCTGCAAAAATTCCTCCTCCTCCACTATCAAGATTCAAACCTAATGTATTTGCCAACCCAAGCGCATTATTTAAACCTCCTCCATTTTGCTCTCCTTCTATTGCAAAAGATAATGTTGCTGTATATACGGGCTTTTTAATAAAAGAATAAGTCAAACCGAGTAAAGCACCAATAACAACAGCTAAGCCTACAATTCGCCATTTTGATCTTAAATATGTATAGTATTCTTTTACTTTCGCAACTATTTCCTTTAAAGAAATTTCGTCATTTGGTATATGATTCATTTTTATTTAAATGCTGTTACAATTAATAATGCTAAACTCGTTAATACACTTCCTATACCAACCCATTCACCTGTTGTCATTTTCGTTCTTTCTGGTTTTTCAGGGACAACAATCTGCGAATCTGGCATTACAGCAGGATATGATCTAAAGAATAAAAATGACTTCGTTACATCTGCTCTACCATTTGGATATATAATATAAGACTTTTTTTTCCAACCTTTACTATCTACACCTCCAACAGAATTAATATAATATTTAAAGTTTTTTCCTTTTCTGTAAGGGATTTCAGATGTAAGCAAAACATTTCCCGTAACTTTAACTCCTTCATTATAATTTGCGATTATAATTTCATCTCCTGGAAATAATGTCACATTAGAATAATGATTTTTATTTTTCATGATTTTCTCCCAGTTAATTGGTATGGTAGAAAACTTTAAATCATTTTCAAGCTTTTCCGTTAGCTTTTTATTCAATGTATCACTAGTGGCCAAATTTAAATCTATACTTTTTATTTTCTCAATCTGGTCTTCCTTGATAGGTCTTTTAATTTTCATCCCCTCTATATTAGCCACAGATATTAAACCACCAGCCCTCATTACTATATTATAAACAGTTTCTTTTTTATTCTCGATAGCATATTTTCCTGGATAAGCGACGGCACCACTTATGGTTACTGTTTGAGGTTTTTCATAAACCGATATTCTTCTAACATTTACAATATCAAAAGGGTTCAGCACAAAATTTTTGGCTTGTTCATTATTATTCGAAGAAATTTCCAGCTGAATCAGTTCTATACGTTTTGGATTAGAATCATCAATTACATCTGATTTTACCATTCGAGCTATCTCTACCCTTTTAGATGCTGCTCCTGTAAGTCCTCCAACCTGAATAATTAAATCATTTAACGTAAGATTTTCAAAATAATCATATACCCCCGGATTCTTAACTTCTCCGTCAATTGTTACTTTATATTCTTCTCTAAAATCTAAAACAGAATAAACTGTAACTATATCTTCTCTTTTTAATTCAATATCAGCATTCAAATCACCTGACAATGCACCGTTTAGATCAACATTCACAATTTCTGATGTTAAATCAGTCTTTAAACGTATTATTCGTGCTCTTTTGCTATATGCATCTTCTTTTAAACCTTCTGCCCTGGTTATAAGATCTGAAATACGCATACCTTCATTAAAAGAATAATAATCAGGTCTGAAAACCGCACCTTCAATTTTAATTCTATTCTCAAAACGATTTAAGATTTTTGTAATTCTAAAAACATCTCCTGATTGAGGAAGATATGAATTGTATTCACTTTCATTTATATCATGAACTTTAAATTCCTTTCCTGTTTTTTGTAATACATTTACTGATGCTGTATAAGCAAATTCATTAAAACCTGAAGCAAAATTTAAAAGATCAGAAAAAGTTTCTCCTTTCTTCATTTCAAAAATACCTGGACGCTTAACTTCCCCCTCTACAGTAACACGTTGACTATAGGCAGGGATTCTTATCACATCATTTTCTTTTAAAGCAACATTGTCAGATTGATCTCCCTTTACTAAAAATCGATATATATCAATATTCTTGTAAACTTTATTGTTTCTAATTAATTCAATATTTCTATAACTTCCATTTTTCCCAGGCCCACCTGCTAAATGCAAGGCATTATAAACCGTAGCTAGCGAAGAAATTGAGTAATTTCCAGGTTGTTTTCCTCCAACAATTGTTATTTTTATTGTTCGTATTTGACTTAAACTAACGCTAACCTGAGATTGTCCAGAACGTACAGTACTATATACTTTTGCAATCGCCGCTTTTATTTTTTGGGTAGCAGCTTCAATAGACATTCCAGATACTGAAATCTGTCCCACATACTGAATCGCCACTTTACCCTCAACAGAGACTGGTATTGAGGCGTTATACTCTTGAACACCATAAACACTTACTTGTAACTCATCACCCGGTCCTAAAACATAATTCACTGGAGTTGCCATCTTTAAATCTGGTTCAAAATTTAAAGTTGGATTATCAAATAATTCAGACCCAAAAATTAAAGCATTTGTTGAATCTTTAACTTTATCATTTTTAATCTTATCTTGTTTTCTTCCAAACTCAATCTTATCATCTTCTTTTTTAGTTTTCCCCTCTGTATCCTTATTTAGTTTTGCTGAATACTCATTAAGTCTACTCTTTAATTTGTCGTATTCGGTTTGGCTCATTCCCTTTGATAGCGCCATTGGTTCAACTTGTTCAATTGTGGTATTATTGCTTTTAAGTTGTGCACTAATTTTAGATATGTCATCATCAGATAAATAATCAACTCTAATTGTGCTTAAGTCTTTATTTTTAAGAATATCTTGTGCTTTAGCATTATAAGAAAGTAAAAAGGCAAAAAACAGGATAAGAACGTATATTATTTTTTTCATGTTGATATTATTTGATCTTAAAAAAATAAGTTTAAATAAGAGTAATTCGTTAAGAATATTGTTTTTTATAGTAATCTTTGTATGCCCCAGAAGTAACATTCTGCAACCATTCTTCATTATTAAGATACCAATTGATGGTTCTTTCTAAGCCTTCTTCAAATGTTACGGACGGCTTCCACCCTAATTCTTTATTAATTTTTGTGGCATCTATTGCATATCTTAAATCATGACCTGGTCTATCTTTTACAAATGTGATCAATTGTTGAGAAGTTCCCTCCGATCGTCCTAACTTTTGATCCATAATTTTGCATAATAATTTCACCAAATCAATATTTTTCCACTCATTAAAACCTCCAATGTTATAAGTCTCATGATTTTTACCTTCGTGAAAAACTAGATCTATTGCAGCAGCATGATCTTCAACAAATAACCAATCACGAGTATAATTCCCATCACCATAAACCGGCAGGGGTTTATTATTGATTATATTGTTTATAAATAAAGGAATTAATTTTTCAGGAAAATGATAAGATCCATAATTATTTGAACAATTTGTTAAAACAAAAGGCAAACCGTAAGTTTCACCATAAGCCCTAACAAAATGATCTGAGCTAGCTTTTGAAGCAGAATAAGGTGAATTAGGATCATAGGCCGTTGTTTCTGTAAATAATCCTTCTGCCCCTAAACTTCCATACACTTCATCTGTACTAATGTGATAGAATCTTTTTTCATCAAAATTATTCTTCCACTGGTTCTTAGCCGCATTTAACAAGTTCATGGTACCAATTACATTTGTTTTAACAAATGCTAAAGGGTCTTTGATCGATCGATCGACATGAGATTCGGCTGCTAAATGTAAAACACCATCAAAACTATGAATTGAAAAAAGTTCATTAATGAAAACTTCATCAACGATATCACCTTTTACAAAGGTATAATTGGATTTATTTTCAACATCTTTGACATTCTCAAGATTTCCTGCATAAGTTAATGCGTCCAAATTGAAAATCTCATAGTCTGGGTATTTATTCACAAATCGTCTAACTACATGAGAGCCAATAAAACCAGCTCCACCAGTTATAAGAATCTTTTTCATTTTATCTTTCTAATAATTACTTTAATAAATCTGAATTTTGTTTTTCTAATTCAGTATAAATATCTTTTACATCTTGTGAACTTTCTTTTTGTAAGATCAAGTTAGCTGTATCAGTGTATACAAAAATTGTGTTTTCTAAACCAAGAAAAGTCGTATGTTTATCACATCCTATAACCATGTTCCCTTTAGCATCTGTTGGATGTCCTTTAGATATTAAATAATCATAAACAGATTCAAAAGAGCCTAAATCTGACCAAGAAAAAGAAGCTGGTACAACTTTAATTTTTTTACTTCTTTCCATTACGGCATAATCTATACTAATTGATGGAATCTCCATAGATAGATCTAAATCTAAGAAACCATATTTACTTGCTTCCCATACCTGTTTTGATTTTCTATAAACATCTGGCTGAAATTGTTTTAATTCTTCCAAAAGTACACTTGCTTTAAAACAAAACATACCGCTATTCCATAGAAAATTACCTTTTGCAATAAATTCCTTTGCTGTAGTTTCGTTTGGTTTTTCACGAAATGAAAGTACATTATCTTCCTTTGCCTCTATATAACCATAACCTGTTTCTGGCTTAGTTGGAATGACACCAAAAGTCACAATAAATCCCTCATCAGCTTTAGAGATCGCTTCATTTATTGCCTCATTATAATTCTCCATTAAATCAATAATATGGTCAGAAGGAGTTATAATTAAAATATCATTTGGCTCTGAAGCAAATGCCGCAAATGCTATTGCTGCAGCAGTATTCCTAGGAGTAGCTTCGACAATATTTATATATGAAGTACTTGTTTTATCCATTACTTTGCTACTCAGTTGAAAATTGTCAACATTTCCTACAACCATCACTTTATTTGCTAGATGACTATTTCGCTCAACAGTCATCTCAAATAAAGATTTCCCTTCAAATATTTCAAGATATTGTTTTGGTCTACTTTTACGAGACAGTGGCCACAAGCGACTTCCAACTCCTCCAGTAAGGATAACATGTGTAATAGTTTTATCTGAATTCATATATTATAAATAAAAAAAGAAGCTAAAATCTACAGCCTATTATCAGCTAAAGATCCTAAAACTCCTTTTACGTCATAAATTAAACTTTTTTCTTTCTGCAAATTTGAAAATTCTAATTTTAAAAACTCCGCATGCGAAACTCCTAGAACTATTGCATCAAATTTATTATTGGGAATAGAGTCTAATGTTACTAAATTATATTCTTTTTTTACATCATGCACATCTGCTAGCGGATCAAATATCGTTACAACAATTCCATAATCTTTTAATGCTTTAACAACATCGACAATTTTAGTGTTTCGAACATCTGGGCAATTCTCTTTGAAAGTAATTCCGAGCATTAGTAACTCGGCACCATTAACAGAAATACCTTTTTTGATCATTAACTTCACTATTTGCGAAGCGACATATTCTCCCATGCTGTCATTCAAACGTCTTCCTGCTAAAATGATTTCAGGATGATAACCGAACTCTTGGGCTCTTTGTGCTAGATAGTATGGATCAACCCCTATACAATGCCCTCCAACAAGACCTGGCTTAAATGGTAAAAAGTTCCATTTTGTTGAAGCAGCCGTTAATACTTCTTGCGTATCAATATTCATTAAGTTGAATATCTTAGCCAATTCATTTACAAAAGCAATATTAATGTCTCGTTGCGAGTTCTCAATAACTTTTGCAGCTTCTGCAACTTTTATAGTTGGTGCTAAATGAGTTCCAGCAGTAATTACGGACTTATATAAAGCATCTACTTTTAATCCTATTTCTGGGGTTGAACCAGAGGTAACTTTTAGGATTTTTTCAACTGTATGCTCTTTGTCTCCTGGGTTTATTCTTTCTGGAGAATATCCTGCAAAAAAGTCTTCATTAAATTTTAATCCTGAAACCTGCTCTAGAACTGGCACACATTGCTCCTCTGTTACTCCGGGATAAACAGTTGATTCATAAATAACAATATCTCCTTTTTTTAGAACTTTACCGACAGTTTCGCTAGATTTATAAAGAGGAGTTAAATCCGGCCTATTATTTTTATCAACTGGAGTAGGTACAGTAACTATATAATAATTGCAATTCTGAATATCATCTATCGAAGTCGTACAATATAGACCTGCTTCTTCATCAGGATTCGTAATTAATACTTTTTGTAAAACATCATCTTCAACCTCTAAAGTTGTATCGGTTCCCGATTTCAAAGAATTGACTCTAGATTCATTTATATCAAAACCAATTACTGAATATTTTGTTGCAAATAATCGAGCTAATGGTAATCCTACATACCCTAAGCCAATAACTGCAATTTTAATATTTTTATCTAATTCCATTTTCTTTATTTCTTTAGGCTATCAAAAATTCACGGCTTCGCCATTCCAAGTCACAATATCTGACTCAGATGCCTAAATTAATCATTTTCGCGCAAATATAGTATAATAAGTCTAGTTATTCAATACGGTTTCACGTAATACTCGAAAACAAATTGTTAATTTAAAAACACTTAACGACAACCCATTATTAATCAGGCTGTAAATAATTCCTTCATAAAAAAAACAGAAGAAAAAATCTAAAAAGACTTCTCTTCTGTTAATTTTTATTTGATAACGTTGTTATTTATATTTTATTTTTAGAACACATCCTAAAGTTTCCAAGATTAGAGTATAATAATTATTAGAAACTTCTTGAACAATTGCATTTTGATTAATAAATGCACCTGATTCTAATTTGATTTTATCTCCCACTTGAAGCGCGGAAACAGTAACCTCACTAATATTTGTTGCTTTAAGACTGGTTTTTATCGCATCAATTTCTTGGTCTTTTACAATTGCTGGCTTTCCTAACCAAAACAAATATCTAACCACTCCGGCAACCTGAAAAACTAAATTCCTGTCTGAATCTTCCAATTGAACAAAAACATAAGAATTAAAAAGTGGCACTTCTATCTTTTTCTTTCTGTCTGACCATTGCTTAACTTGAGTAATAAGGGGACAATAGCATTCAATCCCTAATTGATTAAGCTTATCGGCAACTTTTTTCTCCCATTTAGGTTTTGTATAAACTACATACCAATTCATCTTTATATTTATATCGAAGCAAACTTATTACACTTCATATTTCTACATCATTTTCACTTCGCGACAAAAGTTCTCTAAGAACCTATTCCATTGTATACAAAACCAATTGATTCTAATTCTTTAGCATTTAAAATGTTTCTTCCGTCAAAAACAAAAGCGGGCTTATGCATAGAATCGTAAATCTTTTTCCAGTCATAAGTAGTAAATTCATCCCATTCTGTTAAGATTGCAATTGCATGAGCATCCTTACAAGCCTCATAAGCATTATCAAAGACATTCAACGCTTTTACGTTTTCTTCATTTGCTCTTGTTTCTAAATAGTTAAGATCGTTTAACATCTTATTTTCAGAAACTTTTGGATCGTAAACAGAAATATTGGCTTGCTCATTTATTAAGTCGTCAGCCACATAAATTGCAGCAGATTCTCTTGTATCGTTTGTATCTTTTTTAAAAGCCCAGCCTAAAAAAGTAATTTTTTTATCGGCTACTGTATTGTATAATGTTTGAACGATTTTATTTGAGAATCTTCTTTTTTGATGATCGTTCATAATAATGACTTGTTCCCAATAATCGGCAACTTCATTTAATCCATATGATTTTGCTATATAAACCAGATTCAAAATATCTTTTTGAAAGCAAGAACCACCGAATCCTACAGAAGCCCTTAAAAATTTAGAACCGATTCTGCTATCCATTCCTATTGCCCTCGCCACTTCATTGACATCTGCACCCGTTTTTTCACATAATTCAGACATCGCATTAATAGATGAAATTCGTTGCGCTAAAAATGCATTTGCAGTCAATTTAGACAACTCTGACGACCAAACATTTGTTGTTAAAATCTTTTCTTTGCTTACCCAATTTGCATAAACGTCTACTAAAGCGTTAATCGCTTCCTCACCATCAGGAGTAGTATCTCCTCCGATTAAAATTCGATCTGGATTTAACAAATCTGTAACAGCAGTACCTTCTGCTAAAAATTCTGGATTAGACAAAATTTGAAACTGAACACCGTTTCCTGTATTATCTAATATACTTTTAATAGCTTCGGCAGTTCTAACTGGCAAAGTTGATTTCTCTACAACTATTTTATTTTGTTTTGCTACTCTTGCTATTTGCCTTGCGCATAACTCAATATATTTTAAATCTGCAGCCATTCCTTTGCCTTTACCATAAGTTTTGGTTGGCGTATTTACGGAGATAAATATCATTTGTGCATCATCTATTGCCTTATCAACATCTGTAGAAAAAAATAGATTTCTACCTCTAGCCTCCGCTACAATTTCAGAGAGACCTGGCTCATATATTGGAATATTTTCAGGATTTGGATCATTCCAATCCGCTATTCTTTGTTCGTTTAAATCAACAACTGTAACTTGAATGTGTGGACATTTTTGAGCTATAACCGCCATAGTTGGCCCACCAACATATCCTGCACCAATGCAGCAAATTTTTGTAATTTTCATTTGATCT
>Ga0099824_1004388_pt1 | contig 20336 bp, 7 predicted proteins | sample SiratrowhiteBW_FD_76837 | JGI IMG/M metagenome (GOLD analysis project Ga0099824, IMG submission 76837) | Root nodule microbial communities of legume samples collected from California, USA - Siratro white BW | ecosystem: Host-associated > Plants > Roots > Nodule | place: USA: California... | reverse complement strand
TATATATATATCTTAAGTTAATTAAATACCTATTGTATTTTATACACAGAAAAGGTATTTTACCTACACATAAATCTAAAGCAATGAAAATATACCTTCTTTCTTCCATAATCTCACTATGAATTTCTTTCATCCTCCCTCTTCCTCACTTTTCTCTATCATTATCTATTAGCAAATATGTAATTTTAGTGATAATTAAGATGCAAATGTATACTTTTGTTTTTGTAATAAAATTATCAATATATTTTCCTTTTTTTCGTTAAAAGGTGCCTTTATAGTTACAAATTATGTTGAAATTAGAATCCTTATATATAAATAGGTTTAGTTATTAATTATTTATACAAATAATGGAATAGTAATTAATATTTTGCAAATGCTTCCAATATTTTGATAGGGATCAAGAAAAATATTTAATATCAAGAAAAATATTTAATATTAAGCTAAAGTGAAGACCCCTAAAGCACATAACACTAATCCAAAGACCGTGCGACAGTAGAATCCAAATCCACCATTATAGAAAACAGAAAATAGCATTAAGACGGAAAAAGGGTTCACCAACTAGTTGATATGTTTTTTTTTTTGTTTGTTTGAATGAAGGATGTCTTTCATCCATAATATTTTTGAAACGTGGAGATTATTAAAATGTGTTTTATCTTTTGTTAACAATGTTTTTTTCTTATACATTGTCAGAGTTGAACTTCAATCAATATGTTTAAGAAACCTGTACATCATGATTTGAAATGATAGTGTTGAAATAAGTGAGCATTTTGTATATATAGCAGTCTCCCGATAGTGCTGAAAACGTTGGATAAAGGTCAACAAGCAGAAGAGTCCTGTCAGAATAAAACAAGATTAGTGTACTTTTATCATTTCTCTAAAGTCAACACTGATAACAACACATGTAAAGTTGAATAAAGTGAAAAACATTAAGATATCACACACAATCTAATTGATCATTTTTATTTCTAGCACTGTTTAGATTTCTATAACTTGGTGTTTTAACTAAAGGCATCAATCAAAGCTAAACCCTTCAAGCTTTTGAGCCATCATTACCACTGCAAGCTTGTCCTTGTACTACAATCATTTATGTTTGATCTTGAACCATATTAATTACCCCATGACAAAATGATATGACAATATGAAATTGAAATATGCCAGTGGTGATTAGTCAATAATCATGAAAACTATGCCTTATAAGGTATTCTTCCCTAGGAAAGTTTAGAGACTAAGGAACATACAAGAAAGTCATGATTGATGTTTTCACAAAGTTCACTAAATTGTAGGACACATTGGAGTACTGATATAAAGAAGCCACTAACTAAATGAATTACTAGGAATTTAATTGAAGCAACAAATCACATGGCAAACCCTTGCAATGAGTTTGCCAACAACTTTTACATGCAAGGGTTGGAAGCCTAGTGAGAACACTAGGTAAGCAAGGCACAAACAATTTGATTACAGTCTAGCATGTAGCCAAAGATAAGCATTAATCCCAAAGTTGAAATTAAGCATATACATGACAAGATGGATCAAAAGAAAGTAAACAATGTTGTTTATTAACAAATTACACTATTAGTGAATATGCTGATTCAAAAACAACAAAAATGTTTTTTTGTAGCAAAGCAATGCTTGTAGTTGCTTTTGGCTCACCAATAAAAGGAAATATATTAAAAGTAATTCAAACCGTGAAATTTATGTCCAATAATAGAGATGACTGAGTTAGGTAACATTTCATCACAGTTTTCCATCCACATTTCCACCCAATAGGTTAGCCTGTGGGTCCTAGAAATTTGAATAACTGTACTTGACCTGAAGTAAGCCAAAGTCTTTCTCTTGTGGATGATGATTATAGCCATACAGCAGCATGGTTTACACACTCTCAGAGTCCCTTATTCCCTTTCAGCCTTTTACATTTGCTTTTTGGGGGAAAGAATTAGGACACAAACAGAAAAATATTGGCATAACAGAGAAAGAGATGCTTAATACCATGTAAGGTGGGGAACATATTCATACAAAAGTTGAAAATAAATTATGTTCCTAGGCTAGCTAGTAGACTGCATATGAATGTTGCTTGCTTTAAATGGGATCATAGATTGCCATATTTTCTTATTTAAATTGTTGTAATTGAAGATATGTTGGGAGATATGCTGTTTTGTCTAGACAGTGATGAGCAATGTGCACACATAGCTAGACTCCAATTCAAATTTGACCTGTATTCAAATTTGTGGCTGGTGAGTTTATGTAGAAAACTTTGAAGATGAGTAAGTTAGTCCTATTATTAGCAAATGTGTTCAAAAAGAGAGAATAGTGTATATCTTGTTCCTTTATTGTTCAACCCCTAAGAGACGTGTAAAGGGGGTTGTATCTCTTCTATACATTTGCCACCCCTTGTTGTCCATATCATCCTTATGGGAAGAAGTGGATGAACCTAAAAACAACTAAGTTTGCCCCAACTGAGTCCTCTTAAAGGGAATAATATTTTGGACTTTCTTTCATGATGGGAGGTATTGGTAACTGTTAGGTATTCAAGTATGAGTCCAAGTCTCACATTGGATAGGAATGAAAAAGTTGAGCAACATATAAAAAAAAGACCCACAAATCCAATAAGGGAAGATTGTTAGGTATTCACAATACTACACTTGAGGAGAAGACTTTTAGGTATTCAAGTGTGAGTCTAAGTCTCTTACTGGGTAAGAATGAGAAAGTTGAATAACATATGAGAAATAAAACCCACAAAAACTTAATGCCTTAAGGTTTTGGGTTTAAGATGGTGTCATTTCCTTATATGGTTTGTCTCTCTAACAATAATAACTGTTGTGACTTTTTAGCTACAACAATACCTTTCTATTTATTTCTATTTAGTATTGTTGTGACTTTTTAGCTGCAACAATACCTTTTTATTGAGTAGTTAATATTCATTTTCTCTATGTATGAAGTTTGGAGGAGGATAAGGCTTCTGTACTGAATTTAGACTCCTAAAGTGATGTTTGTGGCATTCTCAATTTTGACATAGCTATCTAACAATCACACCTTGGACTCAAGCATCAAGTTATATCTGTCGTTCAATTTTAAATAGTCTTCACTTATTTTTCATTCATTTGTATGTAAGGGTTCTTCACCAACATTTCACTTGTACGTACTTGAATTCTTAACTCAGGAAATCATTTGTCAAATTCGAGAATGAAGTTGAATGTGATAATGACATTCAAACTTTTAGTGCCCTATTTTATGCATCAAATATAGGTAATAAGATGAGATAACTTATACTATCATATTTTACTCTCTATTAATTGTTAAGGGACTTGCTTATCCAATTAACCTATAAAATTCATTAATTTTGAAAGTTATTTCAAAAGAAATTAAAGTTAAGAAGAATGGTTGATAAATAGATGATATATATTATTTTCATCCTTACTCTATGGTAATGTAACATTCATTTTTGTCCATACGTTACAATTAATATTATTTTTCTGTCATAGTTTATTTTATTGTTACATTGTTGTATTTTATTTGTAATGATCTAGGATTTATGTAGACGAAAAGATGAAAAGTTGTATAAGTTTTTTTTTTTTTTTTCAAAAGTAGAAAAAGATTGAAATTGTTAAGGTTGTTTGGACATAAAATAAAGTTTATAGATTAAAGAAAGTTCTTTATATACTATAACAAGTTCTAAGAATTTGGTATGATCGTATTGAGACTTATATTATAAATGTTAGATTTGTGAGATATCGTTACGAGCATACATTATTCGTCAAGGTGGGAGACAAAGAAAAAATGTTAATAATATACTTATATGTTGATGATAAATTCATTAGAATTACAGTGGTGAAATAAGCTCAAAGAATGCGATTCGAAGAAGATTTCTATGCGAAAATGGTAAGAGAGCGGAGATATGCGAGTTACGAAAATGCGTCTGCTAGAATGAAAGGTAAAGTGAAATCTAAGATTGGAAAAAAGTGAAATGAGAGAGGGGCCTCATGGTTTATGGGTTGTAATAAGTGTCAACTACAGTTTAGCCCACCTTATCATCCTAATTACTAAATATTTATTTCTTCCGCAAATTCACTATTATTCATTTTTTCTCCAATTTGTGTCGTCTATAGTGGATTAAGTCCACTCTAATTAATAAAATATTATTTTTTATTAGTTGATTTAGCAGATGTATGTTTATTTATTATTTTTTATTAAATTGTAGTATCGATCTAGAATAGGCTTGACCCACTTTAATTTGTACATTTATTTTTGTGTACGCTTAGAGTGTGTTTGATCCACTTTATTTGTATTTTATGTTAAATCGATGCTTTTTCATGACAATTAATACCTGACATTCTTGTAGTGATCAATTAGAATATGAGATTTTTCTATCTAAAAAAATATGTAGGAGAAATTTTGAACATGTTTCAAATGAAGGATTGCAATTCTCTGTGTATTCTAGTTGAACGTGTCATAAAACTACACAAAAATCATGATGGAGAAAAGGTTGATAACACATATTCCAAGCAAATTGTTGGCAACCTAATATTGTATCTTATTATAACTAGGTCAGACATCATATATTTTGTGAGTTTGATTAATGGGTATATGAAAATCCTAATGAGTTAGGGTATTTTACATTAAGGACGAAAAAAATATGATTGATTGAATTTACACAGTGATTTTGCAAGTGATATAGATGATAAAAAAAACATATCTCATCTTTATCTTTATGCTTGAAACAAGCATTATTTAATGATTTTCAAAAAAACAACCCATTGTTACTTTGTCCAGTTCTAAAGTTTAGTTTGTTGCAACTACAACTTGTGCTTATCGAGTTACATGATTGAAGAAAATTCTTAAAGAACTACAATTCAAACAAATAAAGGCTACTATAATTTGTTTTGACGAGAACTAAAAAAATTAAATTGTCAAAAAATTCAGTCCTACATGATAAAAGCAAACATATTGATGTAAAATTATATTTCTTAAGAGATATTATTTACAAAGAAGAAACTATTGATCTAATTCATTATAAGAATGAAATTAAGTTGCTCACATATTCACTAAGGCTCTATAAAGATAATCATTCTTGAAGTTGAAAGAGCTGTTTAATGTTAAGGCTTTAAATTGATATAAATGTATGTCAATTTAAGAAAAAGATTATTAGAATAATAATTTAATGAATTTAATAAATTGAATTAGTTATTAGTAGTTTAATGATTACAGGTTCCTATGATGCACTTTTATGTTCTATAGTGCATATGGGAGACTTTTGTGTTACTCATCCTTATTTTTTAATTTTGTTAGTAGTTAAAAGTTTCTTAAGATATATATATATGTAATTTGGCCTATTTGAAAAGGCTATATTATTATTAATGAAAGATAGAAAAAGAGAGAAATTTTTTTGACGTAGTCCTCAAAAGAAGTTATATTCGGAGATTTAAGACTAATGAATTAATCATAAGTCAAATCTATGTATAAGACTTGACATAATCTTCTAATAAAAACTTTAAAATATTTTTTTGTGGGTCTTTCTTATTTGTACTATGAGACTTATACATACTTACATGTTTACTAATATTATATAAGATAACTATGTTTTCTTTCTTTTATATATGGTTTCTTACTTTTTATTATATCCATCTTTTAATCTTGTTATAAAAGTCTAAATATCTTAATAATTTAATATGAATCTAGATTATTGAATGTAATCAACCTAAACTTTGAAAGCTTGCATTTATGATGACATATGTTGGAAAATGAATACAATTTTGAGAATCTTAATTGGTAATCATGAACTTTTCTTTTTCATATTTGTTCCAAAATAAAACTCGAAATTTTAATGAAATCAATAATAAATATTAATAAATAAGTTTAAACATAATTCATCTTTATAAATTAATTTTTATGTGAGAATTATCATCGATTATATATTTGATATATAATTATAATAAATACTGAAATTAATTTGATATTATGATAAATATTTCACTTATAACATTTTTTTATTTGATGGACAAATGAGACAAGAAAAAAATATGGTTTATTTGAGGGATATTTGGTGGGAAATATTGGTCTGATCGTGATTACAATTAGCCGAAAGAGTACCAATTCTTACATATAAAAAACAAAAGTTTTTATCCAAAAAGCAAAGCTATTATACCAAACAAAATATCTTGCGCTCCAATCCAATAATTAAAAGCAAAGAACTACACGTTTTGAATCTAATGCTTTATTTTCAACTTGATCCTAGGAAATCTTATGTATCAATTTAACTATCCAATAATTTTATTTTCTCTTCTTTGTTGACTATTTTATCGATAACAATAATATATTGATCAATAACCGGGGCAAGGGTACCTCAATATAGAATGTTTCTATCTTCCTAGTATAACTCTTATCTACTAAAAGAAGTGAACTATAAAATAGACCTAAACATATGAATTTTTTTTCCACACCAAAGAACCAAAGTTGAACGCTTCAAACATTATATTTAGCATTGAACTTCCTGAAGAAAATTAAAGCCCATAAAATGATTTTATGATAACAAAAATTATAAACATATACATTTTTTTTTCATCTATTGTTTTCTTAAATTTCTCTTTTCTATCTTGTCAACGGAATTTAATTACTAAAATTGTACAATTGCACTATTTAAGAAACCCAATTACTACAATTGTTGAACTATAAAGGACATTATAATATTCTTCAAATAATTTGACCATATATATATATATAATACCTGACTAAATTTGATCACTTTTGGGTTAGTGCAAAATTTTTTGGATCATGATTTCATACTTTTGGGTCACTTCTTCCTGCACCCCATAGGAGAAATTAAAATACAATTTTCATTCCATAAAATTCTTGAGGATCTTCTGTTCATTTAAGAGTGGACATTTTGGAATGTGAAAAGTTACATTTGGAAAGCCCATTTCGAAATAAAAGGTGTCCAAGAATTTTCCGTGGTGGGAAAAGAAAAAACGGCCTATTGGGTCAGTAGTTTTTAGTGGGCTTGGTTCTCACGTTGTTAACCCCAAAAATACTACGAACCATATTGACCCGAATTTGTGAGCCAGAAAAGGAAAAAGAAAACAGAATGTTCATTGAAAGCTTTAAATAAGAAGTTAGATTAAGGCTTTTTCAAAAGGATATTTCTTAAATCTACTATTCCGTATGTTATTTTTTATTTAGTTTAAACTTTTATTGGTAAGCTTTATTTAACTTACGTTACTTAATAATTGTTTTTATAAATATTTTACTAATTAAATATTAGTTTGAGAGGTTTTGATACACTATATAGAGTACAACAAACAATTTAATTTTAAAAGCATTTGATAGTTCATAAATTAAAATTTTTCCTTGGGATGCATAATATGAAAATATGAAATATAAAAAGATGCTGACTCTAAGATTTTATATCTAAAATTATCTAATGGTGGTTTTTTTTTTTTTTTGTATTTTATAAAGATTAATCAAAGAAAACAAGTGCTTAAGATCTTACTAAAGATCACACACATGAAACATAATAGTGAGAAAATCATTTTAGACATCAAGCACACGAAAGTATTTCTGTAAAAACTAAATTAAACATTTGGTTCTTAACTAATTTAATATTATTTCACATATTTAAGGACTAAAATGATGATTTACCTGTTAATAAAAATGCTTCTTTCCATTTTTTCGTGACTTGTGATCCTGGAAATAAAGAGTTGATGCATTAATGGTTTTTATTTTTATTTTGGCTTTATATTTTTTTTTATCTAAAAGCTTGTAAATACAAATTATTTGTATGTAGAATATTCACTCCATTCTCTAACTCAATACTTTCATATATTTAGTAACTCTTATTAATTTAAGAGTAAATAATCTTCTCCATATGTACTTTTAATCACTGGTAGGTGCAAATTTTTTTTTAGTGATTTAAGAATGAAAGCATCTATTAGCTTTTTTTGAATAATATATAGAAAAAAATAAGATTTATAGATATATAAGAAGCAATAATTAGAAGAAGTGAAAGGAGTATAATGAGTAGGTCCATTCCATATGATTTTCATACACATTACCATCATTACTTAAAATGAAGGGTCCCTACAGTCATCACCTTTAATTTCTTCTTCATTGAAAATATTCAATCTTCATAAGTGAATTGGTAAAGAAACTAAGCATTCTTTTGTTTTCTTTTTCTTTCTTTTTCATCTCTCTCTCACACAGGGAATGATGTACGTAGAGGTGAGGTCATGCTGTGCACTATGATAGCTAATAACTATTCCTTCATATTATGTCTTTAATAAAACAATAAAAAAACTTCTGTGCTGATAGGTTGTTTCTTATTAGGGTTCATCACTCGACTTAGTTATCACTTTCATTAAAAAGTTAATAATTTACGTGATTTTAGTTTAATGTAAAATCTTTATCAAACTAAATCAATGTTTCATAGTCTCAATTGGTTTTAACATCTCTACTGCTTATCATATCCTTTTTAATTTCGAGTCTTCCATTTTATCTATTTTTTTTAGTTGGGATTGTGGTTGGTTGATATATTTTGACATTTTTTAATTAATTATTTATTATTTTTTGTCACATATATTTCAAGTAAGAGACATATTAAAACGGATATATGCTTACTTGAATCAATTACATGTTTATTTTTAATTATTTACTTTTCCAATGTATTAAAAAAATTAAAAATTATTGTGGTGCAGTTTCCTTATATTTATGAATTCATATGTAAAACCTGATTACTCTATTTCACATTAATGTAAATAACATGACAATGCTTTGTTATGAACTAGGTTTTAGAAAATCTCTGCGACTGCGAGGTTTTGCTATCACAATATAAAAATATAGGCACCGAAGATGAAATAAAATTAATAAATTCTACATTAAAAATAAAAAAAATCTACAATAAATGTTTTCTCTTCTCAACGTAAGTCAAAAAAATAGAAAATGCTGATATGATAAAAATAAAAGCTAGGTAAAATTATTTATATACTTTTCTATATATATAGTTGCAATTATAATTTTTAATAATCTCGATAAAAACAATTGTAAGTTCTAACCTCTACTGTTAAACATTAGAGATGTCTGAATGTTGTTGATAAATTTGGTACAAATTTCTTTAGCAGTGTAAACCTAAAAAAAAAAAAAAGAAAAAGAAAAACAGTAACAGAAGCATAAAGCTAATTGTAAAATTCCAGCACAAAAAGTTTACAAAAGTTCTCATCTTATGGTAATTTAAAATCTATCGGATTAAATATTGAAAGTAGAAAGTTTTATGCCTGTCACTTCACTTGGTATTAACCATAGGAACCAAAACAACAATTTTTACTTTTTGTGGGAACTAAAACTTGTAATTTTTCCACATTGGAGTTTAACCATAAAATAAATATAACTGAGTCAAATAAATAATTTTATCTAAAATCTATACATGCCATTAAAGGTATAATAATGCTAAATGCTAGAGTCTTTGCTGTGAAAATTATTTAAATATTACGCTGGTACGGTATGCACTTAAGTTCCAATATATAAAACTAGAAATTTCTGTCTTTCATGTCAAATTACAATCATTCAAATGTTCAAATAAAGTAATATAGGTATTAAATAAAGTTATCAAGAACTAATTGAAGATGGTGACCCTCGTGCTACATGTTTAAGAAAATTCTTGCAATATATACGGGTGAGCTTTAAAGATAGTCTTTGATTAGTTGGCAAAGGATAGTCTTGTACAAACATCAAACACATGGAGACAAAGCAAAGAAGAAAGAAAGAAAAATATATTAGCTAAGAGGACAAAGAAAGGAACATCTTTCAAAGTTAGTCCTCAAATATTGTAGGATTTTAAGGAAGAGGTTGAGAGATGAGTGGGGGCCAAATAATGACTTGAAGGAATGTTTCATGAAAGAGGGTCAAGATCCATGTCAACCCCACTCCACCATGGGATGAACAATAAAGAATACTAATATTTTGGGTGGTGAGACACACACACAAGCTAGCCACTACTTTGCCATCAAGTCAAATTCTTTATATATTTTTTCCCTCTAATCCTCATAACCATCATAATCATGCTCATCATCCTACACCTAGCTACCCCTACTTGCCCTACTTCTTTTATGGTTGAAATCCAACGCATCACAAATTTTCAAATCAGAGAATTTTCGACTCAAGTCAATGAAAAGAGAGATTGTCACATAAGGCACACACATGCGTCAAATCCAAATTTGTGATGCCCTAATTAAATTACCAGACCAAAAACACACTCAACCAAATAGTGGCACTTGTGGGTGATGGGATTGGTTGAATAACAAGGATGGGGACACGTTTAATCACAAAAAAAAAAAAATGCACTATTTTTTACAAGTAAAATTTAGCACACTTAAACTATCTATCACACTCATGTTTATGTTTGTTTTCGAAACAATTAATATTTCAGAAATTTATGATCTAATTAATTATTTTCTCGATTATATCCCTATTTAATAGCTACTATAGTTGAGATATGTAAGATTATGTAATGTGATTTATTAGTATCAGTGAGATATTCTAAATTTAAATCCATTACATGTTTCTTAATTTTTGTGCACTTTTTAAACATCTAATTTAAAGATATGAGAATGGGTTGCATTAGTTATATTGTAGCTCGTTAAAAGTTGGGGTTTGTTTAATAGAGTTATAATCAACCATATAATGCTGTGGCGGCCATTCAGATAAGTCAAAAACATATTGGTTTGTTCGTCTATAAATATTCTAGAGCACTACATTTAAGAGCAAATCAAATTAGGCGATTCACCTTCGGCACAAAACTCTCTGAACATATATTTAAATCAAAATATTATTTAATTCCAATATGTGTTATTTTTGAAATTTAAATCAAAAAATATTTACTACAAAAAATATAGATTATAATTGGAAATCAACACAAATAAAGAAAAGTTGATGCTAATTAAAAATTAGAGTTGGTTTTGCATAGCATAAACAAGAAACGTTAAAAGAATAGAAGCTAGGTTGGTACAATCAGTTTCTAGATTAGTAATTTTTAACTAAATAAGTTAAGAGTCAATTAAGTCAATGTAAATTGCCATATTAATGATAATAATTTTAAAAGAAAATCTCATATAACATTTTCATCAATAAAATAAAATAAAATAAATTATAGTAGATGAAAAAAATAAATATGAAGAAAAAAGATAAATATAGATTAAGAAAATAAGAATGAATGAAGGTGACGAACATAAGAGAAGGATAAAATTTATATTGAGATAGAAAAATTGTAAATGGATAAATTTATCTCCTTTAAATTAAAATTTTTGAATTAAAAATAACTCGTTTTTATTTCTTGTTTCAAAAGATAAATATATTCATATCATATAAATCGACTTAATCAACATTAATTTAAATAAATATTAATCAAAGAGAGAATCTCCTTTATTATAAAGACGCACCTTGATATGAATTAATTATATCATTTATCTATAATATTATATATATAATTCCTTGTTATTTTCCAAAAATTATTATAGTAAACTGTTAATTAATATTTTTAAAAAAACTGTAAATATATATCATAAATAATTAAATTAAGTATAACATAACAAGGACAAAAGAGTATTTATATTCTTACACTCAATTTTTTAAATTTTTTTTATAATAAAGCAAAGTTTCACTTGTACTCGACTCGTTAATGTTATTTATTGTAAAACTACAAATTCTCATACACACGATTCCAATAAACAGCTACCATACAGAAAAGTAATCCTCCAAATCCAATTTATCATTATTATTCACAAATAAACACCTTTCTTGTCTTTCTCTCAATTACACCAATTTTTAATGGCATTGGTCCTTTGACAATCCAACTTGACATTCAAAAGCAGACAAAGTGATGATATATAGATACATACACTGTTGCTCTGCTGACGAGAGAGAAGTGGAAATCTCCGTTGGTTTCGTCAGAAAGAGTGTTATTGGTGGAGAGATGATTCTTAAGCAATAATTCCATTCTTGGTGGATGAGTAAGCACCATAATACAAAAACAATAACAATATGCGTTGAACAAACAACAGGACCAGCAAAATTCAGTGTATAAAGCACATGTTATCATCACCAAACGTGTATGCATATTATAAGCACATATATATAATGCATGTATATAGAGAGTGCCCTAATGAAATTTTCTTGTTAAACTTCTTGCTCTCAAACTATGAGGGCATGAGAAGCTGAAACAAAGTTGGTGTTGTGTTCTGACTTTTCTTTTGCTGCTTGGTTCCACTGGTTTAAATGATTTTTTGATAGCAGTATGTTCTGTCATAATGCATGAATGATGGATGAAACACCCTTTGGAATGAACCTCCACTTTCATATTTCAAATCATAGTTGTCTTTCAGCTTTTTTTTTCTTTTAATTTTATAAAACTTTTTTTTAAACAATGATTTGGCGAATTATTGCAAAATATAATTTAATTTTACTTTTATATTATATAGTTTTTATTGATAAAAATTCTATTTTGTAACAATATGAAAGTTAGGAATTGGGAAAATAGAAGTTTTATAAAATCAAGAATTAAAATATTTTATGCTTACAAATTTAAGCAGTAGAAAATTTGTTTGGGAACTCATTTTAACTTTTAATAAGTTGAATTAATGTCTTGTGCGCAAAGTTAATGAATACTTTAATAGATGACAACATAAAACAACCGGAAGTAAGTTTATCTATTTAAATGGTGACTACTCAAACCATCACAATGGTGACTACTCAAACCATCACAATTTTAAACGAGTGGGAGCTAACTAAATTAGAATAAGTTTCAGAAGGAAAATTAATTAGCTACTAACTTAGTTTATTTGGTAAACTATTTTAAAGTAATTATGTTAAGAGGTTACTTCAACTAATTTTATTTAATTTTTTCCATTACTATTATTTATATTTTAAAATATATTTTTATGATCTTTACTTTTTTTACCTATTACTATTATTTTCTAATTATTACCTATATCATAGGATTATTTTTTTTTATTAGTTTGAGTTAATATAAGAATGTAATTAGTACCTATATTATAGGGTTTCTGTTTTCAAAATATTTTTCTTGTAAAAAACTACTGTTTGCGTGGGCTGAACTCACGTTAGAGCCAATTAAATATTTTAATATCACATTGTGTGAGGGCCCAATCCATGCAGAATAAGCAGGGCTTGAACCCACATAACTCTTAAACTAAATTATTTTAAGCATGGGCATGACCCCCACAAGCTTTTGTCATTTCTATGTGGATTCGTCCCTCGCAATCTTCTGCCACTTTTGCGTGGGTCTGGTCCTCGCAACCTTCTGCCACTTCTGCGTGGGTTTAATCCCTGTAACCTCCTGCCACTTTTGTGTGGGTTTGACCTTCGCAAGCTTACGTGAGCCTCAAACCACCGCACCTCACCTTTGTGTGGAAGACTTTACTATAGGACATTTCCCTATGTTTTGCCCACGCATATGCGTGGGTTTTTCATGATTTGCGTGGGTTTTTAGCCCACGCTAATTCTATGTTTTCTTATAGTGAATGTCTCTCTGACTTACATAATGAAACTGCATTAACTATTACTACAATAAATATCATGTATATTATACTTCTCTAAGATATTAAGCTTTGAAAAGAATATTTACAAGTACTAAAAAAAATGTATATATACAAAAAAATTTCCTTACATGATAGTTTCTCACCGTAAGATCATCTAATCCCCATAACAATATATACAAACATACATATAAAGGTAATTAATTAATTATAACTAGGTTATAAGCAATTTTTGATTTATCTAATTATTATTAAACGGGATAAGAATCTCTGTAGTTAGATTTTAACATTATCTACATATCTCTGATCTATGAAAAAAAAATTATAGGTTACTTATCGATTTTATCAACAAAAAAAATTCATAAATAATTACATAGGATAAAAATCTATTGGTAAATTTGGTACTATCCATATATTTTACTTACGGATATGTTACCTATGAAAAAATTCGTAAGCAACTACATAGAATTTTATTTACAGAAAAATCAATAGGTAATTATCTATAAATTTTATTTATAAAAAAGTTCGTAGAAAATTACTTAAGAATTATTATTAATAATATTCTTACTACTATTAATAATTATAACATAACAATAATAATAATAATAGTTATAATAATAATAATAATTAATATATAATCACAAAGTTGATATGGTGTAGTAGTTATAAGTTCTACGCGTACTTATAAAACCGAAGTTCGAATGTCTCTTGCAACATATTGTAAATAATAATAATATGCAGTTTTTATGTAGACAAATACAATTTTTTTTTTTTTCGACAACAATCTCATACATGATAGATAACAACATACAAATATATTGCCAAATGGTATCGACTAAAACATTAACAACATGTTAAAATCCTTAGTCCAATATCCTTGGTCCAATGCACAATATAGCTATCACATGATACCTCCTTCGAAAAAACACAATGATATTAAGCATAACCCACCAAAGACAAATACCTGCCACAAAGCAAGGTAGATCATACATTTGTTTATCCAAGCTTAATTTATGAACTTCCTTTAACTTCTCATCGCTTGATATCTTAATCTTTGTGATCAGATCATCACTAAATCAAAATATCTTCTTTACTTGATGAATTAACATGATTAATTCCCTTCCACACAGGCCACTTGTAACACAAAATACTTGTAATAGGCCAATACCATCCCGAGTATTCATTCATCAATCATCCACACAAGATCGTGTATCACAATGTTAAAATCAATTTCATATCCTTATACATGCATCCACATAGAATTACATATCACACATATATCATCATTGTAATTATATCAATTGCAACACTACAAACCATCATAACTTGAGCGAGTTTCTTTTACTTGATTGACAACACTTTCTATAATTTAGAATATGATTTCTCGCTTGAGCAGTCAATCCTAGCTTGAGTGAAATACCTTCAGAGACTTAAAACTAGTCACTATCTCTTTCTCGCTTAAGTACCACACTTTACACTAGAGAACCCTTTGCTTCAACTCCATTCTCTATTATTTAGAAACTATCACTTGAGCGCTCATCCATTATTTGAGCAAAACACATTTGTTGGCTACTTCCAAAATGTTCCAGAATTTCAACCATCACATAACCAATGCTGAAGTGATCAGTCATCACTTGAGCGTCTAAACATCGTTGCATGATTTCTTCAAGGTTCCAAAACTCATGCACACTATCATCACCTCTCTTGAGTAACCAATAGAGTGCTTGAACAATACCACTCTAGAGGAGAGTTAATTCTCTCTCTCTCTCTCTCTCTCTCATGTTCCAATTCATCGATTGAGCTACAAACGTCATCATTTGAACATCTACATTGTCTCTTGAGTGATAGTGTAATTACTACATGCCGCTTGAGAGATATCAACCACCAATTTTTTTGGAGATTCCACATCGACTAGAGATGAGGCCTTTCAATAGTTTATAAGTGGGTGCAAATCTCACTTTACAAGTCGGGGTTTTGTACATTGAGTTAGGCTTAAAGTCTACTTCTTGATATGGTATCAGAGTCTATCCTAGCAAGGTTGTTGGGCCTATCGGGCCACCCGCTATCAGGCTGTTATCAGACCACCCTTACATATAAGTTTCATGCTTGTAAGATTGAGTTAGACTTAAAATCTACTTCTTGATAAATTTTCTAATAAACAGACCAATTTAAACATTTATTCGTTTCCTTATATGTATAACCATCCAATCAACAAAGACAACACCCATCTATATAATTCCTACTTTAAATACATTAACTACTCTTATCTAGATAGTGTGTCTAACAAGCAAAGCTTTCCCTTAACACTTTTAAAAAATCCACCAAAATCCATGCAATCTACCAACAACATTTTCTAATGACTAATCACGAAGAGAAGAAGAAGAAAAAGAAAAACTTAAACTACTTAAATTGAAGAATTGATCATTCCACAAAATTTTATATCCTTCCAAAATATTGAAACAAAAACAGCAACAATTAAAATCTTTTTTCAATTAAGAGAGACTTCAAAAAAAAGGATTATAGAGAGATAAAGTTTTGAATGAATTAAAACATGAATGTCTAATTCTATTTATAAACTTTCAATTCTTTTATCCATTTAAAATTTATCTTAAAATAAAATAAGTCTTACAAAACAATTTTAGTATTTTTTTTAGGTAGTTTAATTTGAAAAGATTTAACATTATAAATTGAAGTAACTAATATTTCATACATAATCCTAAGTAAAATTTATATACAGTGGAAATTGTAATAAAGAAACTAAATGTGATAGTAGTTTAAATTGATAAATAAAATTAATTTTTTTTTAAAATAAATAAAAGTTAAATCTGATTAATACTGATTAGATGAATTAATTTAAATAATGAGTTTTCTAATTAAAAAACATACAACTTTTAAAAAGTTAAATAGAAACACTATAAAGTATAATAAAAATTTAATTATTTTTAAATAAATATAAAATCATACTTATATAACAATTTATTTTTGTCTAGAAAATAAAATTTTATTTATATAATAAAACTTATGTAATTATGTGATTTTACATTTAAGAATAAACTAGTTTGAGTTTGTAAATTATAAGCCATGAGTTTATCTACTTATAACTTATCAATTAATAATTAGTTTATAATTTAGGTTTGTCAAATATATTCTTGGCTATATTGAGTACTTTTTTAGTTAAATACACTATCTTAAGTAATATCTTTAAAACTTTTGTATATTATTAAATAACCGTATGATCTTTAAAGCTTCCCTTTCTCTATCTTTTTCAGATTAAGAACAACGTATACTCTTCCCATTAAAGTCTCTCGCACTCTTATTTGTGTATTATTAAATAACGTTAATATGCTTTCTACCATTTTTCCCCCTAATCGGCAGTACCTATAATCATCTATGATAGTTTTGGATCTCATAATTTTTTTTTATGCCCACTCGTAATAAAATGAATTTTAGAAACTTATTATAAAATAACATGAAGTCTCTCAAATAAAAAAGTATATATATATATATATTTAAAATTAGTAAAGTGATATGATCTGTATCTAAAATCAATAAGAAATACCAACAAACAGTATGTGTGCAATATTGTTCATATATGTTCTTTGAATAAAACCAGTTTTTATAACCGCAACTAAGGAATAACGAAAAATATTATAGCAATCAGTATTTGATCTTTCTTCTGAATATTTGATATTACCTGGAAATGAGAATCACAATAAGCAATGATGCTGGAAGAAATTGGAATAACAGAAGAGAGAATGAAGAATTCAATAATAGAGAAGAGGAGAACTCACATTCCACATACGGTCTCTTCTCTTGCCCTTCAACATGTATAATTTTCTAGCCACTTGGGATGTTGACCCATTCTAGTGCTCTTCTTCACTTTTTCCATAGTCTGTGAATTTTTATTTTTGGGCCTCATTATATTATTATTTGTATCAATACCTCCTCCATTGAAATTGACCTTGTCCTCAAGGTCAAAGTGAGGATAAAGTTGTTGAATTTCATGCTCCCCTTCCCATGTAGCTTCTTCCTCAAGCAATTTCTCTCCACTGAATCAGTACCTCTGACAATCAAATACCATTTCTTTTAATCTTGCATCTGTCCAATATAATTGATGGTTGAAGTATCGGTCTTTTGTCATCATTGAGTAAAGTAACAGGGATAAAAGATTTGACAAAATTAGAAAGTGCCAACACAGGTGTGTGAGTAAGTGTTGTCTTGAGTGAATCAAATGCTTGTTGAGATTTTGTAGACCAATGAAAAACATCTTTCTTTAACAAATCAGTGAGAGGGGCAGCCAACATGGCAAAGTTCCAGATAAACTTGCGATAGTAACTTTCTAATCCCAAAAAAGCTCGCAGTTGCTTCATTGAAGTTGGTACAACCCATTGTTTAATTGTTTGTATCTTGGTTTCATCAAACTTGACTCCATTCGTGATACAACATGTCCCAAATAATCAATTTGGATTTGGCCAAAAGAGCATTTGGAGAGTTTGACAAATAAGGAATGTCTTTGCATGATGCTTAAGACCAAAGAAAGGTGCTGGATATGTGTATTCCATGTTGTACTGTAGATTAAAATGTCATCAAAGAAAACAAAGACAAATTTACGTAAAAATTCTGCAAAAACTAAATTCATTAGGGCTTAAAAAGTGGCAGGTGCATTACTCAAGCCAAATGGCATTACTAGTCATTCATACAACCCTTGGTAAGTGCAAAAAGTTGTCTTGTAGTGATCCTCTAGAGAAACAAGAATATGATGATACCCTGAATGGTATGGTCATGAGACCTGTTGGTGGTAACCTATGAGGCTTCTCAAAAACATTCTTGTATTGTTGTATAGTCATAGTCAATTCAGGCTTCATGGATGTGGGCAATTCCAACAAATGGTGGGCTGACACTTCAGGTGTTTGAATTTGAATGACATATAATTCCGCTATAGAGTTTGTGGCTTGTAAGCGGGTGAGTTGATGAGACTGAGCTAGGCTAGGTAGATTTGAGGTTTCTCCATGTAAAGTAATAAGTTGTCCATTGATGTAAAAAGTAAGGAAACGTTCTTTATAATTCACTAAATGAGTATCCAAAGTTGTCAACCATTGACTTCCAAGAACCAATTCAGCTGCAGAGATAGGTAGAACATAGGCTGAAATATACAAAGAATGACCCTGGATTTGGACTAGGATATTCTGGACTTCACCTTCACATTCCAATTGCTCTCCATTGCCCACCAACACTTTTAATCGTGGGGTCTAATAGATGGGTAGGTGTAGAAATTTAGTCACTCTAGGTTGGATGAAATTATCAGAACTCATTCCATCAATAAGGATTTGAATCTTATGGCTCTGGATAAATCTTGTGAATCTAATAGTGTCTCTCACCGTGATACTTCTCATGGCATTGTATGATAAATGAGGTGTTTGATCAAATTCCTCCGACTGATTTTGGACAATCTGCTAACTCTGTACATTTGGGTCTGGCTCCGGAAGTATTTCATCCTCACATTGGAGTAAGAAATAGTGTTTATTAGCATACCGATGAGTAGGGGAATACTTCTCATCACAAGTAAAACAAATCCCCTTTTATCGATGAAATTTAATGTCAGTTGGGGTTAAACGCTTTAAGTTGTTGGGTTTTGGTGGTGTGGGAAGTAAGTAATGGTGGTGGGTTTGTGTTTATAGGTGGGTTTTTGTTTGTTATTAATGAAAGTTTCAAAATATTTTGTGTAAGTGATTTGACTGGGAAGTAAGCAAATTTGTGTTTAGGAGCTAGGGATGATGGGTGAAATTTTTCCTCGAAGAGTTTAGCAAATGACATAGCCTAGAGTAATGAGTGAGGGGCTCGGGATATTACTTCACGCTTCAATTCAGGTATTAATCCACTAATAAAACAATCAAGCAATACAGAATCATCTAACACATATGATTGATTAGCTAACTCGGTGAAGGAAGCATAATAGTCTGCCACTTTAGCTTGAACAGATCCGAACGAGGATTATCAAACTGAGATGAGCCAAACTGGATTTGAATGACAATGGACAAGGATGGCCAATGAGCTACTTGGTGTGCTTTTTCTAGTAGATGAAACCATGGTAAGACTTTTCCTTCAAAATGAATAGAAGCAATGGACACTTTCTGCTCATCGGAAGTGTTGTATAATGTGAAAACTTTTCAGCCTTGTACAACCAAGTCATTGCATCATCACTAGTGAAACATGGAAAATCCAGCTTCATAGAGCGATGATGGGAAACAATTGAAGTGGAAGGTTGTGTAGGAGAGTCCTTCTGAGATTTTAGGAATAGCTTATGCAACTCCTGCAATTGCTGATCAATCTTATCAAATCGTTGATCCATTTGCATAAATTGATCATGATGTAAACCCAGAGTCTCCGAAACGCGTTTCAGTTCTCCTTGTATCTCTTTCATTCTTGTGTTGTCAGCCATAAGTAACTCGATGAAAGCATCAATGATACGATCTGTATCTAAAATCAACAAGAAATACCAACAAACAGTATGTGTGCAATATTGTTCATATATGTTCTTTGAATAAAACCAATTTCTATAGCGGCAACTAAGGAATAACAAAAAATATTATAGTAATAAGTATTTGATCCTTCTTCTGAATATTTGATATCACCTGAAAATGAGAATCACAATAAGTAATGATGCTAGAAGAAATTGGAATAGTAGATGAGGGGATGAAGAATTTAATAACAGAGGAGAGGAGAACTAACATTCCACACACTGTCTCTTCTCCTGCCCTTCAGCATGTATAATTCTTTAGTCACTTGGACCATTGACCCATTCTAGTG
>Ga0099824_1004386_pt1 | contig 20341 bp, 7 predicted proteins | sample SiratrowhiteBW_FD_76837 | JGI IMG/M metagenome (GOLD analysis project Ga0099824, IMG submission 76837) | Root nodule microbial communities of legume samples collected from California, USA - Siratro white BW | ecosystem: Host-associated > Plants > Roots > Nodule | place: USA: California... | reverse complement strand
TTAAATTCATATGAATTATTCTTATTATTATTATCATTATGTTATTTTGTTTTAATTTAAAATAAATTTGTATGTCTTAATTTTTTTATTACAATTTTGTTAATTATTATTATTAATTTTTTTTGTTAATTGTTAAAGTAACAAACATAGTGTTAAATAATTAAAAATTATTTATTAATTATTATTATATAATGATTATTATTTTTTATTAATTGTTAAACCTAACAATCAGAATATCAAATAATTAAAAAATAATTGCAGAGAGACAAATGATTTTAATTAATGTCATTAATTGAAATTGTCATGTCACTTTTATTTTAATCAGTTTGAAATTATGTCTATCTAGCTGACAAAATTTGTCTATTTTAGTAAATAATTTTTTTTCTACCCATTTTAAAAATTAAAATTGAAAAGTCTACTAAAATGGGAGAAAAGCCTATTATTTATCATTGGATTATAACATGAAATATATGATGATAATTACTGAAAAGTATTTATAGCAGTTCATTGGAAGCTTTTATGGTTGCAACAAACTACAACCCGTTCCCAAAACTGAAAAGGAAATTGTCAAGTTTTATTTCTGATTAAAAAAACAAAAAGGAAAGGGTTATGTCTTAATTAAAAATGGTTTAAGATACAAAAGTTAAAAGAGACAACGCTTAAAATAAATAAAATTAAAAGGCAACATAATCGTAGGTGTACAAAGGAAAATCAAGCTTTAGAAGCTAGGACTAATATCTGATGGATCAAGCTTTTTAATTTTTCTCAGATTTTTTTTGTCACCAGAATTATCATGGTTCAGTTACACAGTGCTATCAATCACTTTTGGCTCGTTGCCCTGTTGAAAGTCCTACACATACAGAACAACACCTCAATGGCAACATCTGAATAGAATTGTTGATTCTAAGTACAAGGTTGTGTTGTGTGTATAAGATGCACTTAGGTGTCGTTGGGTTGTTTAATGTTGAGGAGTAATGAAAGTGTGGTGTTTTGTTTTTTGTGGTGGGGTGGTCTACAGTGATAAAGATTTCATTAATTAAAACAAATGAAGAAGTGGAGAAATAGAAGGCCACGTCACATCGCACTGGAGACGAAATTCCTAACAAGTCCAACCTCATAAAATTGGGAACGTGCTTATCCATCCAAATTCCAATATTCACATCACACACACCCCAGTGTTGTGTTGTGTGTTCGGCGTTCTCTTTCTCCAAATAATCTCTATTTGTGATGTATCTCACGAGACGAGTCGAATCGAAAGTAATGAGTGGAGGGCAAAATTTCAAAAAGCTAAACATTCCCATAATGGAAGTGGGACGAGGCTACGGTTGAAGACCATGTTTTCCCCAAGTGGAAACAGTACCAACGAAGTGGGCCTCCCTCTTGTTTTTTCCTTCAATTATTCAAGCCCAGGCCCACTAACTTTATTATCCTTAACCCTTTTACCTATGTATCCCACCTAACTTCTGTTCCTCCATTTCAAAAATCACACACAATCCCCTCTAACTTTGTTTCACCATTTGCACGCTAAGATCATACCCTATAATAACACCTTCAAAATACACACCATCTCTTTCTCTACGTCCAACACTAAAATTCCATTCATTGCGTGACACAAAAGTTTTTTGGAATCTTACTTTCCTAAGGAGAGAAAAACTTACTGAAAAAAAAATAAATCATAAATCATGGACCGGAGGAATTTAAACTTCAATTAACCCTTAATGCCATTCCCTCTTTTTTCAACTTGCAAGATTTAGGTTTTATGATTGTTTCAATTAAGAAGGGTAACCGACTTGTGAACCCAACTAAATTAAATTCAGAACTCAGATTTCTAACCTCTTTTAAATTTCTTGCGTGCTTGGTTTAACTTTTCAATTTTCCAAGCACGTTGTTTAAATAAGGATGTAAGACTTTTAGATCGCATTCATTGCAACAGTTAGTTAAATCTAAACGACTGCGTGGGCATAAGATACAGGTTCCAAGAGTCTAGATTCCGTTTCGTTCCCCAAAATAGTAACGTGAGCTAGAAGTAGGGAAACTGTGTTGTAATTCTTTGAATTTGCCTCAAACTAAATATTTTATGCATTCGGAATAATAATACATATTTTACTGTTTTAAGGAATCGGTGCACACAAAAGAGAAAAAGGCGTTGTCTGTGGCAGCATATGTCCTAAAAAAATGAATAGTTTTGGTGAAGAAAGTGCAGAAGGAACATGTTCCATTTGAAACGTCTTATTGTTGTTTCAGTGACATTAGCGAGTGCGAATATTAAGGTTTGTGTGTGGTGTGGCTAATGCCTCACGTGTTGTTCCCAAATATGGGAATATTAATTTTGCAACCACTGTGTAATTCGACAATTTTAGAAAGGCAACCAACCTACCAGGGAATCCTATAAAATCATAATTATCCGCTTTTGCCATGTCTTTGCTTGTGTCTACCCTTGTTATTTTTACAAATTGAATTGGATTTGATGATTCATGAGACGACCATGACAATTTGTAAAATCTTTTCACGATCCTTCCAACAATAAAGACACACAATATGGACCCGGTTCATATATCACCACAACTTTAGTGAATCTCTTCTGCATGCACTATACCACAGAAGCACTTCTTTAAAATTTTATCTACTAGGAAGATAAACATAATAGAGAAAATGAAAAAAAAAAATGTTATTTATACTTGTTTTCGTTTTTAGAATACTTGATGTTATCAACATTTAAGCGGACTTAATTAGCTATGATTAAATAATTGAAAGGACGTGTGCAGAATTCACTAGAAGAGATGTACACACCACGTATTAATCTATAAACGTCGCATTGAATTTTTATATATACATGCTAAAATGTTTTTGTTTCTTAACTTTTTTGATGTGGACATAAAAAGTTGGATGGGTCGGTTTTGTGAGGATGCAAGAGGTATCAATTCTTAGTTACAGTACACACGGACATAATTATGTCATTAGGATTTTGTGCAAAAGATCCTCGTCTTAATTTCATCGAACCTACATTTTTGTCATGCTTGGTTTTAATATAATATGTGGCTAGAAATCCAACCGTGGAGGTTAGAAAAACCTTTTGCTGCAAATTAAGAGAAAAACTTTGTATTTATTACGGTGAAGGTTTACTCTTTATTATCTACAAATATAATCTTACAAATATTAGCAGAATGAGATGGGTGCTTTTTTAAGGGCTTTTATCCTTTATAATAGCATTCTTCTTCATGTTTTTATGGTTAAATTTAAACTTAAATTATCAATATAATAGAAAACATGCACACTTTAATATTCAAAACCTTGGTTAACTCATACGTTTACTGAAAAACTTAAAAGCAAGATTTACAAGAATCCAAAGTCAAAAAATTATGGAACGAAAGTAAGTTAGCAACTTCAAAAGATAATATATTAAACTTCAAATGGTTACATATAATATAGTAAAGTAAACACTTAACCTTCACTGTTAGGGTTCATCTTTTTAGATTCAGATGTTCATCTTTTTAGATTCAGAATCTCTGAAGTTTTTTTAATTGGGGTCCAATAATATTTAGTTTCTCGTTGTTCACTGACTAATCCTTTTGATTATTATATTGATTTTACTTGACTGCATCTAAAAGTAATAATTTCAGAGAATGATATAGATTCATTATTTAATTAATATCTAAGAAAAAATAAAGACACACTTTGAATTTCAAAACCAGATCATTAGGATGTTTTTGACATTTTTGCATGATTATCATCTGTAAAAGTTTTTATATTGTATTCTAATTAGATAGAAACTATAGATCAAAATGTCTACCAATATAATATAAAATCAAGATCGAAAACTATGATAATCTATATGATTATATTTTATAGTGTTTAAGAATTTAGAACAAGCTGATGAGGGTAGATTGATGATCATGTGAGTGTGGGCCATATCCCCGAAAACTTATCTATGGTGTGAATGGCGGGTCCCACGTATGTATAATTTTTATAAATCAAAGTTATACAACATGAATAATGTGAATATATTTGTATTATATAATTAGATGGCATTGTGAAGACATGTCATACCATTTTCAAATGTCTTAACTCTGAAGTCTAAAGTATTGTATTATAATTTACTACACATTAAACATTAAACCTTCTGTTGGATTCGTTTAAGTTTATATTTAACAATACATAAAACTTTAAATATATGTACCTTTTAAATTGAAATTTTATCCAATATTTATATATTATATGTAATACATATGAAGATTGTAATTTTTGAATAACAATAACCATTTTTATAAGTCAGTCTTTTTTTAAAAATGGTATAGTTAAATATTTATTAAATATTTACAAATAATATTCAAACATTCTATATAATAATATAGTTGTTAGAAATTAATCCGAGGTTATATATTTCATATGGTTTTAATATCTGAGACATTACTAGTAAAATAAAGGTGATGTTAGGTGTTCACACCTTTTTAACAATATTAACTATGATTAGAATCTCGATATAACTATTACTAGAATGAAAATTAATCACCCACAAAAATAAATTTTTATTTTTAAGATGGACAAGGGAATTTTGATTACTAGAATTAACATTTTTGACTAATTTATAAAATTTAAGTAGAATAAAAATGATCGTTAAGTTAAATATTCTCAATTTAAACAAAATTTTATTAAAATTATAAATTGCTCATACGCAGCTGACTAAAGTCGTGATTAAATTCATAAAAGAATATAGATTTATTTATTGCATGAACAATTAAAGAATATTGACATAAAATTTTAATGATTTAAAAAAAGACACTTAACTATTTTGATGAAAAAAAAAGTCAATACAACTATGGAAAATGGACTCTTCTTCAACATCAACAACCTTTTCATGAGACTACCGCCACAATTTAAAGGAAAGAAAAAAAAAAAAAACAAAGATACGGTGAATAATAAGACATATTTAAGTTGAATAGAGAGAAGATGATGATAAGACAGTGCAAACAAAAGTTGCTAAAATTACTTGAGTGAAAATTTAGAAATAGAAAAATTTAAAATAATATTTTTTAATGAATTTTATGTGAAATGAGGTGTACATTCCAAAACATCTCTTAAGTTGGTAACATGTTTAGCCAAACTAAGATGCTCCTTACTAAAAATTCTTATTTATTATAATTTTCAAATCTCCCTTTTAAGGAACATTAAAAGTACATTATTTTATATAATTATTAATAAAGATGAAACATATAATGATTATTTATAAATAACAACTTTTATATACAGTGACATATAGGACTTGTTATATTCAAACAACAAAATAATATATATTTGCAAAATAATCTTACCAAAATCGTGTGGGTTGGGTTGTGCGGGTTTTAAATAAATCTATTACCTAATCTTATCTAACTCAATATTGACTAGGTTGAATTGAGTTGCGTCTTAAAATTTTAAAAAGTTTTTTTTATGTTAAAAGTTGTGATTTGTAATATTAATTTAATTTAAAAAATAATGCAATCTTAAGTAAAATAATTAAAGGTTTGAAGTAAATTAATAAATTAAGTCATGTAAGTTTAAATATAAGAATAAAAAATATATTTTATCTATAACATATAAAAGTGAATTTTAAGTTAAGTCTTAAATTATTAGAGTCGTCACTCCACTTATAAAAATATTAGTTTAAAATTCAATATAATTTAATTAAGTTGAATTAAGTTAAATTGGATCATAGAATAACCTAAAATAATAAACATCCCAAATTTATCTTGTTAAAGAGTCGCTACTTATTTATTCTATAAATTACTTGAATTACACACTCAAACAACTTATACACTTACCTATCTTATATCATATATAGGAAACTCAACATTTGAGTATTACACTTAAGCAATATTCGACAATATTTATAACATAATGAACTAAATATTCTTTTATGTTATTTTATTTTATTCACAGATATTCAAAAATAATAACATTTAACTGATTCATTTTTAATCTAATATGTGATAAACTAACTCATATAAAAAGATTGACTTACTTTTAACACTATTAATATACAATATCCTTAATTTTATTAGCAAATAGATTAGTCGTAAACTTTGAACACAACCATTATAGTTCAAGAGGGCCAAGCTTATATAAAATGTTCAACTCAATTTTATTAGCAAATAGATTAGTCGTAAACTTTGAACACAATCATTATAGTTCAAGAGGACCAAGCTTATATAAAATGTTCAACTTCTGAGGTTAAGGTTTGAAGATTTGTTAAAATATAAAATTCCAAAAGTTTATAGTTTATAATTCTGAAATTTAAATCTAAAATTCAGGGTCCAAATTTAAATAGAGATTTTCCCATTTCTTTGGAATCCTACAGTTAAGTTTACTAAACTTAAAGTCTTGACTAGTGGAATTGTAATTTTTTTTTAAAGAATTAAACTTTTCTACTCCAAAACCCAGGAATACCCATTTCTTTCTTCAAGAAATCAACTCTGAAGGTTTATAATTATATAATAAAATCTTTGTTTTCTAAATAATTCTGAATTTGAGAAAACAAAAATTTGGATGTCAGACACAATGGCTAAACTACACTTGAGTCTTAACCAAAAAAAAAAATACACTTGAATCGGCCTTCCTGTTTTTGTTTGGACCCTCAATTTGACATTGGGCTTAGTGTACATTTATGAACTGAACATTCTCAGGTTCATTGCATTCTGCACCCCCATGGGTCCGAAACTTATTACTAAGCTTTGTGTATATTCCGAAATACGTTCCAACACTGAAGACATGTGTTTTTTTTAGTTTAAACGGCATTCATTCTTCACAGGAGAATTGTCGGAGCTGAGAACATTGAACCCATGAAAAGAATAACCTTAAAGAAAAACAACATATGATGAATCAAATATTTGAATGAAAATTTTCCTAAAAAATGTTGACACGAAAAGTTAGTTGAAGAAGAATGGAACACGTGAAAGTCGAAGAATTTTAATCTGGTGGTGGCGAACATCTTAATCAAAAAGGAATTATGATTAACTGATATTTTGACGTAGTTGCAAACCAAGCCAAAATTTATAGAGATATTTTTATAATTATTTTGGTGGGCGATGAAGCAGGAGAGAAAAGGAATTGACGGTGGATTTTGTGTGTTTTGATATCTTTGGATTAGAGTGCGAACTCTGAACCCCAAAACAAACAAATCCTCTCAATTCCGAATCTGAGTCCAACCACACTCCTAACAAATGGACTCGGTTCTCTTCCACTTCCATCTCCATACTCTCCCTCCGCTTTCCTCCACCACTCAACCTCCCCTCTGCCACCCTCTCGCGGCCTCTTTCCCCCGCTCTTCCTCTCTCCGGAGCCTCCGTCTCCCGCCGCTTCTCGCCGCCAACACCCTCACGGCTAATTCAGTCTCGGTATCTCTTCTTCTCCTCAATTCCAACCCTCTTTGCAAATCGAGCAAAGCATCTTCTTATATTATTGCCTAATTTTAGGATTGGAGATATATTAATGGTTTAGATTATAGTTCACAGATTCAATTCCGTTTCATTGTGCTCACTTGCTTTAGTTGCATGGATTTTGGTTAAAACACTCTGAATTTCATTTCATGGGGCTTTTAACTATATATACATATGTTTTTTATTTTATTCTGTTATGACTTGTGATAAAGAGTTAGGGCGCGTGTAGCTATTGTTAATTCTTAAGAGGTGCCTTCTTAGCTGGTGCAGTGATGTGAGTATTTTTAATCTAGCTTCATGCTTTAACGTGAAGAGTCAGGGAATTAGTCTCTTTGTATCTGCCTCCTTCAAATAGAGGAAGCTGTTTTTTACAGGGGTGGCAAAATCATGAACAACTTGATTTTTGTTCGTTTTGGCATGAGATATTCTCTGTGATTCACTATGTATGATGTGCCAATTTATCAGAAATATATAAATGTTGAGACCAGTTTTGATATGGCATGTGTTTTTTTGACATTACATGCAGCCAAGAAGTGGACTATACACTGTTGGTGACTTTATGACAAGGAAAGAGGATTTACATGTGGTGAAACCCACAACTTCTGTGGACGAAGGTATATTTCATTCTTGTTTCATGTTTTATTTCATGGCACAATTGTTTTCCATTCTTTTCTTTGTTGTTTGTTGTCAAAAGAAGGGGGATTTTATATTTTAACTTCTAAAAGTGTTCTTTTGCAACAGCTTTGGATATTCTTGTTGAAAAAAGGATAACTGGTTTTCCTGTGATAGATGATAACTGGAAACTGGTGAGTTTTTTCTTTGAAGCCGTTTTTTTCTCTTTTAATTGGTTTGTATGTTTATAATAAGTCTCTGTCATATTTATTACTAAAATTATTGGAGTTTCGCATTTCATTATATCTTTTTTTTTTTTTTTCAAAATGCACTGTTTGACTGTCATATCATGAGAGAAATATGGTTATGATCAAGTGGTTACAGTTTCAAGTCAAAGAAATTACCTCTCCACACACATAAAGGTTAGGTTGCATAAGTTTGATGTGGGAGCCTACATTACACAGCCTTGAGAATTACTTTGTCTTTTTTTTTTTCTCTTTTATAAACCATTGCTCTCTAAAATATCCCATTGTCGTAAAAACACTATTCTAATTATATATGCCTTTGCAGTTTTAACAAAGGAAATTCCCAAGACCACTTAATTTTGATTTGAGAATGAAAGTATCATCTTAAAAGCCTTTGCTAACTTGTGAAAATAGATAAACTTTGTTATAGGTAGCGCCTCTGGCTGAAATCCATTTGATGCTGATTTAATCATTTAATAATGAATCAGAATATTCGCCATGTACAATTTTTTTTTTTTTCCTTTTGACTATTGTATTTATTTAAAAACTAAATCAATTCAGCAAGTCTGGTTCAATGGCAGTTATGCTTCTAAGAACTGATTCTGACGGTTACAACCTTACAGAATGTATTAGTAATTGCTTATGGTTTATTATCTCCGTTCTTCAGTTGTATAATGAAATTTGCATGTGAGTTTAACTCGGAAGAACATTGCTTGACAAATTTTCTCTGAAATTATTCCTGAAGATTCTTTTATACCCTGCAGGTTGGTGTTGTTTCAGATTATGACTTGTTAGCACTAGACTCTATATCTGGTAAATTATTAGTTTTTTAAAAAAGAAACATCTCTTTCATCATTTGTTAGTGTGATTTTCACCCCATTCAAAACTTAACTGCACTTTCATGTCATTGGGTTAAGAAAAGAAAATATTCTTTTGGCTTTTTTTATGTGTTTCTATGATTTCAGGTCATGGGCTAAAGGATAACAGCTTGTTTCCAGAAGTTGACAGTACTTGGAAAGTATGTTTGTACTTATTTCTCTTATAGTTAATTTATCTTTACCATCATATTGTAATATTGTCTTGATTTGATAGTGTTAATACTTAAAATTGCCAAATAAGTTCAGTTTACTGAGCTGATATTTTGATACTCGGACCTTTAGAGGAGCTAGGTTGGTCTGAACTGGAAAAGCAAAACCATATATAAAGTATAGCTGGGCATTCTTACCTGCATCCCAAACAATTTCTTACAGAAAATTTTACAGTTGTCTACTCTATCGTGCCTCCTTTGAAATATGCATAATAAATAAATGAAATCTGATCAAGTGTTTGTTTGCTTTTTTAAATGTGTTTACTTAAATTAAACTTAAAATTTAAACATCCTTTTTTTTTTTAAGTAAAGAGGTTAATAGTGTGTTTTAAGGAAAACAAGCGACTAATCTACACATGTCTGTGACTCCGTTTGACCTTTGTTGTTGGTGTGATTGTTCTTGAAAGGTTTGAAGGATATGCTAAAGTGTCCATTTTATCAGTGGTATGCAGTGAGTACTGAGAAATGATTACTAATCTTAATTATACTGGAGAACTCTGCCAGCCTGAAAAGTCTGGTCTTAGTGCAAATTAAAAAGGAAACTGCACCATGGAGAGGGTTATGGTTGAAGATAAAAAATACTAAGGGCTTACATTTTGGCTAAATTAATATTAATATATGTAAATATTTTATTGCTTAATAGAATACTTTTTAAAACTTATCTATGTCCATGATTTTCTCTAGCTGAATGCTGAACATGATCAACATAATTGATGTTTCTGGCAACCAAATTTATAATATCTCTCCCCCATCAAGCATGAGTTACTTGTTATGAATCACAGATGATTTTGAATTGTACTGAATATAATTGAAACAGTGCGATTCTATATCATCAATATGAACAACACAAATACACAATTCTACATGTTTTTAAAATATTTAATTCTTTCACCAAATTCATCAACTAAATTGAAAAGTCAGATAAACTGACATTTTTAAATAAATAAAAAATAGAAAAGCACTATTGAATGCACCTTTTGTTGCTTTGTTTTCATTCTTCTTCTGTTAAAGGGTCTTTGCACAGACACTCACTCACTCACTCTATGCTTCTTAATTGGCTATTCCATCCATTGCTTTGTGTTCATCCATCTAAAATTGAGCCTTCGCACAATCTATCGATCACTTTATGTGTTCCTGGTTCAGTTTTTTGTTGTGAATTATGAAATAACATACGGTTTCGTTTAGTATAACACAGGTGAATGGTTTAGTCAGGTCCCAGTTAGAAGTTATAAATGTTTTTTAAATTCCTATACGATGTATAAATATGCTTCAAGCTATTTTTCAACTTGTCTTTGAACTTAATATTTAATATGATTTGTAATTTCATTATTAGAAATAGCTTGACAATTCATAATTTGATACCACAGCCTTCAAAATTTATAATATATCGTTTTATTAAGCATGTGCTACTTGTTTAGATCTGGTATTAAGTATTGAGAAACATGTACTTCTGTAAGCATGTCTCTTCATCCCTTTTCTCCCTCAATAACCTTATTTATTTGAAGTAGTCTCAACCCACTCTGCACGAAATATTTTCGTGGTAATCATGTGAAACATGCCATACAGACAACTAAGTGACGCTGCAGAGTTTAATACGCCCCCATGGGTATTTCGAAGAGTCATATGTCCAATACGGACAAAGCCTTCCCCTTTTGACTGTTCATGTTTCATATATGGTCATGACTGCATTTGAAGTGGATGGGTTGCATTGCGTGTTGCATTTCAATTGATACTATAGTTAATTCTATTCAGCCACGGTCTAGTTTAATAGAGCTCCATGTTGCTGATATTACGAGCTCTTACAGACTTTTAACGAGATTCAAAAGCTGCTCAGTAAGACCAACGGAAAATTGATTGGTGAATTGATGACCACTGCCCCTATGGTCGTTCGTGAGACCACCAATCTCGAAGATGCTGCAAGGTTCTTCCATCTTTTTCCGTGTTGAACTTTGTTTTTTAGTATATTTTAGCCGCCCATAAAAAAATGACCTTTTTTAAATTTCTATCTTTAGGTTGTTGCTAGAAACCAAATTTCGACGGCTTCCAGTAGTAGATGCTGAGGGTAGACTGGTAAGATAGTCATCCAATCCTGTTATACTTGTGTTTGTTTCTACTTTAGTGTTTCTAAATGGTTATTATTAATATCTGAAGGTCGGGATTATCACAAGAGGAAATGTTGTAAGAGCCGCACTGCAAGTGAAACGAGCAAATCAACAGAAAGCATCATAGGATTTAGATGGTCATTCCATAATTTGTTGCTGGATTTCATGCAGTAGTTGGATTGAAGTGTTCACAGAAGCTTTAAATTAGAATTGAAATTTTGGCTTAGGCATGTATATGTTATTGTTTTGCTATTTACACTTGTTTATCATTCCCAAAATTTCAAAAGGGCAATTATTATTCTTAATGATCTCATTGTAATTTATATCGGTCGCCTTGGTTATAATGGTGTTGAAAATGTTGTAGATTCGCATAAGAATTTCAACCGGCATTAATCTACTGTCATACTTACCGCATCTGTTAGTAGTTGAGCTGAAGCGATGACTAGTCTCTGTAATAAAACTCATTACTAGATGTTGATCAGAACAGTTGACAATAACAGGTCATGTTGATCAGAACAGTTGACAAGGGACCTGTCTTTTGTTCTCTATTTTATAATACCAGATTATTTCTTTGTTCTCCATTTTATAATAGGAGATTATTTCTTTGTTTTATAATAAGTGAAAAATTAACGACGACTTCGTTGGCCGTTGGCAATCTTGATGTTTTGGTCAATTTGGCTAGTGTTGGTCTTCTTCCTTCATCCAATTCTACCTTTGTCTCTTACCTTCATGAAACTTTTAATCTCCTTTGTGATTCAATCACTGATGAAGCCTATATCATTAATAGGAGAGATTAACTTTATCTTATATTTATTAATTGATCACTTACGTCGAACACGATGTAATCCACAGCACCACAGCTATAAAATTCTTAAAAAAAGGTAAAAGAGCCTCTAATTTCCCGTTAATCATGGACTCATCTTCGGCTACAACTTAAAAGGCCCCATAGATCCTAGCGAATCACATATGGGGTACAGCTCAGATTCAAATCAGAAATCCTCCACACAGATATTTGTTAATCAATGCAGAGGAGCTGTAATTTTGCATTCACATGGAGACATGTCTTTCTCTCATTTTCTTTTCTTGTTCTGCTTTGTTTCTCGTTTGTTTATGTATTTATATATATTTTTTCGATACAATTTTTGTCCAAGATTTGACTAGAATTAGAAGAAAAAAATAAATAATCCGAGACGACAAAATCGATTAACCGACCCCATCATCCATCGTTGTCAAAACAGAGCAGTGGCCACAACGTTTTCCCTTGGCAGTGGCCACAACGTTTTCCCTTGGCAGTGGCCCATTCCATTTTCCCTTTCACAACTCAATAATCAGGAAACAGTGTAGAACCAGAAAAATACCTAACTCAATCTTATCACTTTTTAGTAGTTATTATTACTTTAGTGGTTAGCATGGCTCACTCTCTCCTTTTGTACCCAACTGCTGGGCACCGCAGGCCATCCCTGTCCCCTCACTCCACCTATTTCACTTCCACTGCATCATTCTATTCCTTTTCTCTAAAACATCTCACTCCACTTATAGTAACCCACCTCCACTTTCATTCCAAATTTTCCTAATTTCCGCCGAATTCCTTTCCACACGCCCCAAAAACTAAACTTTTTTCAACACAACCAAAAAACATTATCGACAGAACCCCCACCGAGATTAACCTAAGAAATTTAAAGGCAACATAGAAACAACACAAGAAACTGGACTAGTTAATTTACATTTAACATAATTTTTACAACGCCAAAATTTCCTCTGTAAAATCTAAAAAAGAAAAAAACTACCCAAAAGAAAGTAGAAGGAAAAAAAGATACAGTACAGTAATCCACACCACCCAAGGCCTCATCAACAACATCACTTTGCCTCAGCCGTCGCAGACCCTCCCCGGTGCACGTTAGCAACCACCACCGTGCATGTTAGCAACCACCACCGACCCCGAAAGCACGCACCTTTCTTTCCTTCAATTCACATCCCATTCGCAGTCCTCACTCTCGGGTTCGGGCAACTTGTTCAGGTCAACCGCGAAATCCCCGGACCCACCTCCGTCGCCGCGCGAGAGAAGCTCCGGCGCCGGCGGCGCCACGTGGTGGTGGTGGTGCAGGGTTGCCTGCAGAGCATCAACTCTAGCACCCACCTCGGTGGCCTTCTTCCTAATAGAGGCAGCTGACATGTCGCAACCGGCGACAAGGGCTGCGCCCTCCCCGACAAGAAGGTCGGGAAAGTTGAGGCGTGCGGAGGGTCCTCGGAGGTAGAAGACGGCGGTGTCATAAGCACGTGCGGCGGCCACAGGGGTGGAATAGGAACCAAGCCAAATCCTTGAACGCTTATTGGGTTCCCTAATTTCCGCGACCCACTTGCCCCACTTCCTCATCCTTATTCCTTTGTATCTTCTCTCTCCCTCTACCGCCACCGCCACGCCGCTTCGCTTCCTGGTGGGTTCTCTCTCTCCTTCTCTTCTTGCTTCACCCTCCATCTCTCTCCTCTCTTCTGTCTCTTGTCTTGTGTTGTTGGATTGGTGTGGTTCAAATGGAGATCAGAGAGAGAGAGAGGGAATCTGGTCCATGAGGAATGAAAAATCTAAGGAGTATTGGAGACGAAAGGGTTATAAGGGAGAGAGGTTGAAGCACCAAGCTTGTCATCTCTGTAAGCCTCCACGTATCTGGTTGGTTGGTTCCTTTGAACCCTCTCTTCTCTTTTCTTTTTTAATGCCACCCAAATCAATTACCATTTTTTTTTTCATTATTCATTACTCTTCCTTTTTCCCCTATTTCCATTTACATTATTAATTCACCGACAAAATCACTCCCTCCACCCCCATTTCTTTCTATAATTTACCTCTTTCCTATGTCCAACTAATTCTTTTATACAATTTTTAAAAACTATTATAAAAAGTAAAATCCTATAAATATGAGGTGTAATTATTGATATATATATATATATATATATAATTTACTTATCTTAAACGGTAAAAGTTAAGATGTGTTTAATAATTTTAATTACTACATTTAAAAAGTTATGTGCTTTTTTTACACATGTAACATATTTCCCTTTTTCCAATTGTTTACAAGTTTATGAAGGCAAATTACATTTTTCTTTATTGTGAATAAAAAAAAAAAGTGTTGTTGGGGAAGACATGATTCTATTCGACCATAACTATGTGTGTGTTAGTGGTACAATAATAGTCTCTCTTTGGATAAGCGGTGGTGGACTTCAACCCACATTTAAAGCAATCAGACGTAATAATGGTAATTGGTGTTTCCAAAAGTTAACTATAAACTTATTTTTATTTTTAATTTAGTTTTATAATTTACTAAAATAAGCTTTTTGAATTTTTAAAAGGATTATAATCATAATATTAGCACAGTGGGAGATCTAAGAGTACTATTATTATTAACATTCCAATGCTGATAATGAATTATTATAATAAATTTAAAATATAGTTTTATATTTATTTATTACAATATTTAAGTTTTCTTGTTAAATTAGCATATTTATTAAGAAATATTTTTTTAATAGTAGATGTTTCTGTCATAATTTTTGTTGCAAGTCTCTATAATTAAATTTTATTATAGGGTTGATGGTATCAGGTGTATGATGGTGATAATGGTTGGTTGGTATCCTTTGCCGATTAATCAAAGGAGAGAAATTCAAAGAGGATATTTAATAAGAAAAAGGAAAATCATAATTTATTTGGAATAATATAATATTTTGTTTCATTTTCGTTGTTATCCGATAATTTTATATTTTTTAATTAATAATTCTGAGTGGGCAGAAGGGTAGGTCGGTGGTCGGTGGATAGATACCGTTAACAATTGACTTTCCCTCCACGCAATTACGATTGGATCAGATTCCCATTTTATCCTTCTCAAACTCTTGTTCTAATGCTGACATGCAGGGGTATTATTGGGATTCTAATATTTTAATGGCCTTCTAATGCTGACATGCAGGGGTATTATTGGGATTCTAATATTTTAATGGCCCACGATGTTAAGTTGGTGTCCTGCTAATTATATTAATGGGCGGCTTAATTGCCTATTAATAATTTGTTTTCTGTGCTTTAATTATTAACAAAAATCTTATTATTGTTTTGGGTAATATGTTAATAAAAATTCAGCTATAATTTTCCTCATTGGGATTTGTCATGACACTATGTATTAACTGATTGGGATTTGTCATGACACTATGTATTAACTGATGTATACTTTCTGTATACTAAAATGATTATATTAGTGAAAACTACTTCATTCAATAATATAAATATAATAAATTTAATTGTCAATGTAATCTGTTTAGCAAGAAAAAATAAAATAAAATAACAAATTGTTTACTTGTGGGACACAACTCAATTGAAACAATAATTTAGCATGAAAAACGGACACCAATAACAAGTACTTTACAATAATAATAATAATAATAATTATTATTATTATTATACTTTTTCGAAAGTGTTATTTTTTTCTTCTTCCTAAGCTGTCTTTGGATATACTAGAATCCATTGCTCAGATTTTAAAACGACATAATAAGTATAACAAATATATATTTAATATATCTCTCAATAGTAATAATACTACATAAAATATTTTTTTTATTTGATACACAAATGATATTTTTACTTTTTTTAATTATAATATGTGTATTATATGATATAAAGATGTAAAAACTGTTTAAAAATATAAATGATTAATAAGATAAAATATAAATATTTTATTATTTGAATTAAGAAATTATAAGTAAAAGTAATAGTTATTTTTACATCAACTATTATTTCTCTTAATTTTTTTCTATTTTCTAAATTTCTAAAATAATTGTTTATTCTTTCACATCTAAATTTATGTGGAGATTATAATACTAATTATAAGTTATTTTTTAGTACTGTTTTTTTTTTTCTTGAGTTAGTGTTGTAAAAAAAAATTACATATTTATGATTAATTCTTTACATGTGATATTTTTGGGATGTATAGAAAATTAGTTAGATTTTTCTTTTTTCCAATTTGACATAATCTACAAAAATGATTTTTTATGTATAATTGTTGGATGATAATCGTTGTAATAAAATGGTGATATGTAATGTATTTTTTATTTTAATTTTTAAATTTATTTTTAGGAAAATATAAAATTAAAATTACTATAAATATTAAATTTTAATATATTAAAATAAAATAATGTGATAAAAAAATACACACATATGTTGCTAATAATAATAATAATAATAATAATAATAATAATAAAAACAACTATTCCAAAAAAAATACATAATCCAGTTTTCTTATTTAAGAAGAATGGTTTATTTTGTTGTATATAATCTTAAAATAATAATTAAATAATTAAAAAAATAGGAGTTGCTGCACAAATATGTTATAACATTAAACATTGCACTAAATGCAAAATTTCCACTTTAATTATGATTGACTGAATTATAACTATTGGCTCAGTTGAATAATGAGTACACTAAAGTAATTTTTTGTTCATATGTATTCATTTCTCACCAATAAAAAATCATTATAATTATAATATTTCTCTAATAATTCTTAAATGCTTTAAAATAAATAAATGATAATAATGCATGTTATTTTATAAATAAAAGACAGATAACAATGAACATGACATTACAAATAATTTTGATAGAAAAGGGAGTATTAGTTGTATCATTAAATCTGTGTATTATCTTTCAAAGTAAAGAAACACAAATTATATATTTTGTATCAATCAATTAATAACTTAAATAAAGGCAACTCTGTGTGAGGTGTTTCGTTATTTATACTTCTCTTGTTAGTGAAAGGAAGCATGTAACTTGGTTATGTTGGTTATAACGCTTTTAAGTAATGTTTGTGTACATAACACGACATTATTGAGAAATGGAAACAATAGTATATGATAATATCAATGATTGAATGGAAACAGAGTAAGGATACATGCTAACTTTGACAAAGACAAAGCTTGTAGAGGTTTTAGAACACCTATGTACATTTATTTCTTTCTTGCCAGCATCAAAACTGTGAGTTAGTTACTGTATTTATAAACAAAAAGAGTATTCCATTTATATTATTTTAAGTGTAAATTAGAACTATTTATCATATTCATATTTTTTTAACAGGTAGGCTTTTTGAACATTACACAAAGGATTGATGTACAACTTTAGACATCAATAGATTTTTTTTTCATTTTTTTTTTGTTTAATTCTTTATGCTTTTATTTGTTATTTGTTATTATTGGTTTTGTTGTTGAGACTCCAACATTCTTCTCATTTGGAGGGTATTGAATGTTTACTACATAATTTAAGAAACAAGCCAAATATCAAGTTTTGCCATATGTTTTTGAAAAAATATTTTCTATAATAGCAGTCAATGTGTTATAATACAATATTCTTCTTCTTCTATTTTTAAGATTTTGAAAGCAAAATCCTATATAATATGCATAACAACATAAGTAATTTTGATTTAATGTATTTATAAAATATAATTCACAATATTCCTTTATAAAAATATTATGGACATCTGCCAGTTTTAATGTGTATATTTATGTTAAAATTCATTTTAAGAACTGATACAAACTAAAGTAACTATATATACATGTTATTAGTTTAAAAGAAATTAGGCTTGCATTTCTTATCTAAATTGAATTGAACTTTATAAATAAAGAAATAGACTAACAAGATTACTTATGTGTCTAACAAGATTTTTTTGACAATTAGTCATAGTTAAAAAATTGATGGATATTTCACACGCATAATACTGAAAAAAATTCAACTAATTATTAAAATTTATATTTTAATTATAAATTAATTTATTGATTGTAAAAATAAAAATAATTGTTAATGCAAATAAATTAAATTAGTAATATTTTAAAACTAGAATGCCTTATATCCAAGTATATAATATGAAATTGTTTTGTTTCATATTTAATACTGCATTTAAATCAAACTGTGTGATATTTATATTTAATTTATATGAAGTTTAATATGACAATCTAACCTAATTCGTCCACTTATTTAGAGAATTATTTATTTAACTGGTACTTTAAAAGTTTAAAGATTTAAATATTTTTTATCATTTAAAGTTGCCTCAACAATATTGTTTTATCTCTCATGTTTATAAACTATTTGTTTCTCTTAATCTAAAAATAGCTCATTTTTAATCCTTTTTATATTAAGAAAATAGAGAGCAAGCATATCATTTTTAAAATAAATTTTTTGAAAGTCACTTTCAAATCTGAAAAACCAAAATAGTTAAGCCAAAATTTAAAATGGCAATAAATGGAGTTAAAGAACATCTTCAAGTAGTGATGACATATATTGTCACTAACTTGTGACAATAAATTAATTTTAAAATAGATAGAGTTTATTAAAACAATTGTTCAAATTACAGATATATTTTCATATTTGAAAACAATGACTTTCACATACACACAAAAGTAAAACTGGGCAAACAAAGGACCACTTTAAAAATTTCAATAACTCCAGCCATAACATTACACAACAAAAGCCAAAGCAATAAAGTTGTCATAGCAAATAAATTTTGAGTTCAGAATCTTTATTGGATTTTTGGTGTTATTGTAATTCCAAAATGCACTAATTTTAGTATATTAACAAATAATTTTAAAGATATAAAAATTAATATATTTTAAGGGTTCAATAAAAAATAACATAAAAAATCCAAAAGAGAAATCAAAATTATTATTTTGAAGTTATAGTGGTAATTGGACCAATAAACTATATTTACAGTACTTAGTTCACAAATGTTAGTCCTTGTAGCACAGCAAGACTGACACTTGTAAAAGCACACTTTTACCAACTTGTGTAAAGCTCAAATCATTTTAAACTGAACTAAATTATCTTAAACAGATAAAATAATATAAAAATAAATTTATTTATTGATAAAAAATCTAATTTTCAACTTTTATTGTCAAAATTGAACTGAATTTCACGGCACTATTTTGACTCATTAAATATATATATATATACACATTAAATGTTTAACATTAGTAATAATAGTTTGTTTACCAGTACAATGCATGGTTTTCAATACTGTTTTTATAGAAAAATATTTTAATTAATTTACAATATTGTCCATTAAATAATTTTTTGAAAAAAATTATTATGTAATAATTGTAATTTATTTATTATGAGTAATGAATATAAAAATTAAAAGTACAGATTGATAATTATTTATAATTGGCAGTCGTAAATATGTAGTTTTTAGTTTTTTTATAATTTATTGTAACTCTATATACGAATCATATTTTGAGTTTAATTAACAGGTTATTATAAAGATTTGTGTTCTTGGTATTTTAAAAAAAGCGAGTAAAATTATTTAAAAGTGATAATTAAATTTAGTTAATGTGTATGTTTTGTATGTATGATGTAGGTGTAAATACAATCAGGTATTTAGTTTTTTTTCTGAAAAATACAATATTTGTAAATAAGGAGGTAAGGTGTGAAGAAAACATCATTTCTCTTTTTTACTCTTTTTTTTTTTATTTCATCTTTGCTTGAAATTCAATTTAAAATTCAAACTCTCATATTCAGTTTTCTTGTACTTTCTATAGTTTATAATAGTTTAAGCTAGTCAATAGAACGAGTTTTTTTTTTTTTTTTTTTTTTTTTTTTTTTTTTCTTTTGTTTTTTTTTTTTTTAGTTTTTTAATAGTACGAGTTTTTTTTTTTTTTTTCATTTCTATTGTTATCTCTTAGGTTTTACATGCAAGTGTCTTGTGGTCTTGGAGGTTTGGGAGAAATATTAAAGCTTTGAATCTTAGTATTTGAATTCTTTAATATTTAAGACTTGATTTTGAGTTGATTAAGGAAATTTTGAGTTTCTTCTGTACTTAAATACTCTAAAGTACCAAAAAAATAAAGTAAAAGTAGCTAATTTGTTGAATTTGA
>Ga0099824_1004382_pt1 | contig 20355 bp, 14 predicted proteins | sample SiratrowhiteBW_FD_76837 | JGI IMG/M metagenome (GOLD analysis project Ga0099824, IMG submission 76837) | Root nodule microbial communities of legume samples collected from California, USA - Siratro white BW | ecosystem: Host-associated > Plants > Roots > Nodule | place: USA: California... | reverse complement strand
GTTTTTTTTTTTTTTTCTTCTTTCCTTTCTTAAATTGGAAGTGAGGAATTGTTTTTTCTCTTTTTTATTTGGTTGTTTTTTAGGGTTTTTAGGTTATGATTCTCTTTGCTTTTTTTTTTTTTTTTTTCAGTTTTCAATCTTTATTTGCTGTTGTGATTTGGTACTCATTCTGCTAAGTTCCTCATTTCTGATTCTGCATGATATGTTCGTGGCCAAGAGGATATTTGCACTGAAAATTAAGAATCTTTTTGTCTTTTTCCTTCTGGGAAGTGTTTGCAAGATCCTCTAAAACATGGGAGGGGGCAAAGCGGTTTGGACTGAAAATACCCGTTTCATTTCAAGTTATCATGTCTTAGATAAGCTTGTTGGATTTTTCTTTTTGCTATAGTTTGAGAAAAAGGTTTGGATTTTACCTTTTTCTAGTTTACCAACAAGAGAGAGAGAGTGAGAGGTTATCTTGATTGACCACTGGGACTGATAGGTGAAGTTAAATTGTATGCTAAAATTGTTCCGCAATCAACATGCACTAAAAGTAGTGCATTCATGAAAATCTTAAGGTGTCTTTAATTGGATTTCCCTGTACCATCTCATAAGAAGGAATCTTCTGCTTACTAATTTATTCAATAAACGTAGGTGTTAAATTATGAGCAAACGAATTGGTTGTGTACAGAATGCGAAGGAAGGGCTAGATAGCACACCGATTTGTGTTCTTATTAATTAAAGATGTGAACACAAACAGATGATACTGGTGCTTAAGAGCATGTTTGGACACAAGTTAACAGGGCCATTTGATGTGAATTTTCATGTACAGATAGAAGCTACTAGTTGTAACTATAGCATCTTTTATGTGTTTGAGGTTATTTTCTTTCCTTCCTAATGTAATGTATCTCCATACACACTGTAAATGTTTGCTGGATTCAGGTACTATGCTGTTGTTCCCTATAGTGAAAGATGAAATTGAAGTCTAAGAAAGGATGGAAGTCCATTGTGCCTCTTCATTTGAAAGGAAAATCATCTACCCGTTTTTCTTTATTTCGCAAAGTCAATTCAGCTGGCTATGGACCTGGCAGAACACCAGTTTATCTGAATGTGTATGACTTGACACCTATGAATGGTTATGTGTATTGGGCTGGTCTTGGTATCTATCACTCTGGTGTAGAAGGTGCAGTTTAAAGCTTTGATGTTGAATTTTGATTCTCTTCTCTTAATGCCAGCACATTATGACTTTAGTAATCTTCTGGCTTTTTTCTCAAATGTATTTTCTAGAGCTCGGGCTTGAGGGATATAAGACACCTCCATTTAAGTATGGATTGCATTTCCAGCATAACAAGAGAGTCAGATAGGGGATGAGACCAAAGTTTTAATCCTTGTGTTATGATACACCATTTCAACGTTGTCAAGTTTTGCTAGGTCATACATTGTTACTGGATATTTTTCTGGAGTGTGCGATAATGATGATTTAGTGAGTCTAATGCTTATAATTAGTGATAAATTCATGGAGAGGAATGTTACCGAAACACTAACACACTTTTTACCATGAGATGAATTTTATTAAGACTTAGAGAATAACATGGGTCTTATCTTAGTCTCTATTCAATGAACGTTAGTATAATTTGATTAGAGATAAGGTCAATTTATAATATTTAAGTAGATAAAGACTTATATTATCTGATAAATTTTACGTGCACTCTACAGTTCATGGTGTAGAATATGCATTTGGAGCTCATGACTACCCAACAAGTGGTGTTTTTGAGGTTGAACCTCGACAATGCCCTGGCTTCAATTTCAGGAAGTCAATACTGATAGGAACCACAGCTCTGGACTCTAGTCAGGTTAGGGAATTCATGGAACGGCAGTCAGCAAGCTACAATGGTGACACATATCACTTAATTGTTAAGAATTGCAACCACTTCTGCAAAGACATCTGTTACAAGCTGACCGGGAAATCCATTCCGACATGGGTAAATCGATTGGCCAGGCTAGGTATTTTCTGCTCTACTTATTTCATTCAGATGGTAGTACACTTTTGCTAGATGGTTAGATGTTCTTGTCTAGTTCGTGAGTGGTTTTTACCCTTATAGTTTGCATTGGTTTATAATTAATGGCATAGTTGTATGAATAGGAAAATGTTGTTTTAATAGCATAGTTAAACTTTTTACAAGTTGATATTTGGATAAATTTATTTCAATATTTAACGTGTGCACAAACTTATTTTGTTTATTTCCACTTATTTTCGTTTCTTAAAAATGTTTATAACCAAGTCCTAACTCAAACAAGTAATTGAGTGATTGAGAGTTTCGACTGACATTTCCGTGTTTTAGAGAAAACTAGTAAACCCAAAGTGATATTGTGTGATCGATCCTCTCATACGTGACTAATGTTGACTCCTTGTGACAGGTTCAATCTGCAACTGCATTCTTCCTGAAGCACTAAGGATTTCTGGTGTGGGGCATGATCCTAATTACCAGCCTCAAGACAGTGAAAAGAAAAAGCTACGAAGTGGCTTCAATTGTTTGTCCTCAATCTCAACGCGTCAAAAGCACCTCTCCACTTCTTCACTTTTTCTACAGTCACCCTTAAGAGGCTGTTTGTCATCGTCATGGCCCTCCTGGGAATTGAGAAAATCCATTAACCGTTCCTTCAAAGAAAGATAACTCAACTTTGAGAAACTAGGAAATCGATGATTGTACCAATCTTGTTTATGCTAGTCTTGTAAGTAGTATTTCTGTTTCGTCACTCAACTTCATTTTCTTTTCTTGTCTTTTCCCGTTAAACCCCTCTCCTGTTTTTTTTATTAATTCTGGTGCTACCTCTGCCATTCATATGTTCATCTGTCCATTTGAAACTAAGATTGATCCTTTTCAAGCTGTAGCGGAAAATTATAATTGAGAGCATCGCCACACTATGACATAGTCTACTATTTGTTTTTGTTTTTGTTTTTTTTTTTTTTATTTATTTATACAGTACCATGTAATGTGCACCAGAAGTTCCATTCCAATTGACTGCCCAAGGTCTTTTGAAATACACGTGAAGTATATATAATTTGAGTTCAATAGTTTAATGGTAATGAACTCAACATAAAAAAAAATTAAAAACTCTAAATAAGAAATCATCGCTAGTTTAAAGATAATTACTGTTAAATGAACGAATTAACTAATAATATACAGTGTTTGTGATTGAATTATAGTAAAAAAATTTATACTTTTACACACTACTTTCTTAAAATTTTACAAATTTTAGTATACGCAATACGTCAGGCATTTTTCCCAAACGTGATATTCTTCTCACCCTACCATGATATATTGATGGAATACATGGGAACATTTGAACAAGTAAATTCAACAGAAAAGCTAGTTTAAATTCTAAAATTTATAAAAAATCAAATTAAATATTTTACATATCTACGATCTTCCCTGCACCCCTAATTCCTCGACGACCGTGAGCTTAAGCACTTGTTAGCTTGAAATCATTACTAGGTTACCGACTAGTAACCTAAACCTTCCCAATCAAAAATTGAAATAATCAGAATCAGCGATTATATGGTAAATCACCTCATTTCGGAGAGCAACTCCCAAAACCTAGGCAAACTGAGCGACCATTCACATATGAATCTAGCCCAGTACCGAATTTCCTAAACTATCTTTTTCTTTCTTAACACAGTACAACCATACCAGCGAATACACTGACCATAAAGTCAAGTTAGCATTGGGAAAACAAACCTGCAGGAACATAAAACAAATGATTAAGATCAAAGTTACATGGCCTTTCTAAAAGAGTATCGCTTACTTGTTAGAAAAAATTTAATACAATCTAGTGACTTTTCTCTATAAGTGTGGAACTTTCAATTGAAACCTTGTGTTTCTTCTCTCATCTATATCATAACATAAACACAAGTAAAAGATTTACGGAAGAAGATACAAGGCTTATGTTAAGATGCTTTAATCCTTCGTGCCTCAATAAAAGTGATATAACAGGATGATTCTAAAGCAAAATAACTTGGACTGCCAGGGTGTAACAACATATTTTCCCCCATCACTACTATGTAATAAAAGAATTAGGATAGTTCTGATTCTATGCACTAGGGTGTAAATTTTCCTTTTTTGCAATATGTTCTACCCATTATATAACCCACTGTTTCACAGGAATAGGAAATTGATTGCTTCATTCACACTAATACTCTTCTGCCCTTTACTCTTTCTGATATCCATTTTGCAATTCATCATTTATGTTAATTTTCTTAAGAGTTAATGCTTGAAAGAGAAGTCATAAAATTATTAAAAACTACAGACTCGTAAAAGTAGTGACATTCTACCCCATTACCAAAGCAAACGCTATAATCACAATCATAGCTTGAATACACTATAAACATTAACTCTTGAATTGGCGCTTCAGCAGCAGATAACTAGCAATTAATTAAAAATCGTCGCTGACCAGTCATTATTTACAATCAAGTTACACAAGAACATATTAGCATTGAAAATGTAAACACCCTTCACTTAAATTCATATGCAAATACTCAAAATATGTTTTTGTTTGGATGAAGAAAACACGAATAATATTAATTTTCTCTAGTCTGGTTAAAAATTATGAAAAAAAAAAATCATTCATAGAAACAAAAGCTCAATTTTTTCCTTCTATTTTTTCATAGATTGAAATTTAAAACTTTTCTTTTCCCCCTCATTTTTCCCCACTCTAGCAAACATAGGGTAAATGTCAATGAGACTACTGACCTACTGGAACTAAATAACATTTGAGATGCGGCCATGAAATTATCAATTGGTGATGCAAAACACTATGCAGGCTACTATTTACCGTTGAGGGCTGCATGGTATATTCGTTTTTCAGCTAGCCCAATATCTGAAAGTAACAAATTTCCCTGCAAGCAAAACAAATAAACAATATCAATCTCGTATCCACTACCAGCTCCCGATTAAACAGTACAGAGTCCATTATACTCGCCTCTATCTATAAGTAACCACTGCATAGTGAATGCATAACATCGGGTCAAGTAAATTTGCAGGAAAGGATTTGGAAATAAAGAACATAAAGAGGAATGGAGATTTTGATTTTAACCAACTGGTGAAGTGAAAATTAATAGGAACATAAATAGATATTATACCTAACAGCTATAATTTAATCTGTACCAAAAACTTCGCGCCCATACTCAAATAACTACTGTCATTCAATCTTGTATAAAATTTTCAAAACAAGATGTACCAAAATATTCCTACTTGACAACATTATTCCACTCCAATTATTCAAAATTTCAGTTAATAAAATTGATAATAATATTCACTCGATGTGTTCCTTTTGGTCTACTACCAAGCACAGTTTACACTCACTGCTTTTATTCAGTTTTTCAATAATTTAAATCGCCTCCAACAGTGTATAAAGAGTTCACACACAAGATGTCAAACAAAGAAATACGGATCACTCAATCATGTACAAACTATGGTATTCTAAAAATTGGAACGCAAGATCATGACAAAAACTTAAAATTTTGATGAAGTGACCAAAATCATTTTCTAAAGAATTATTGAACAGCATTAGCATGAAATATTACATTAATTCAAATATGCACACACTAATAGATTACTCAAGTCCATCTAAGGGTGGTGATTGTGTATGAGCCACAGAGGTGAGGTAGAAGGCAATACAATTGGTAGGTTTTGTTTCAACTGCCACGACTCACTAATAGATTACTCACGGCAGCAGGGAAAAGAGGAGTGAGGAAGCTGTGTATTTTGTTAGAGGAAATGATTACGAGCAGAGAGAGGGCTAGGGGGAATTGGACGGTCAACGAGAAAGGAATTGGGTCCTTTAGGCATGCAGGACATAAGACCCGTCAAAGACCATGCAGGGTCTACCACATCCATCTTTTCTTTTCATTAATGTTATCATGTTGCTTCTGTTTTGGGGAATCACGAAAAGGTCTTCCGCTGCTTTTATCAAAGATATTCAAAGTTTTATCTCTCTATCAAAACACACGGATTCTCAGTTACATAAACATTGATTCCATCTATAGAATAGAACAGAATAAAATCCTGTTAGGATGTCGTTCTTCATATTAATATTTTAATTATTTAAGGGGGAGTCACATACCTCGCTTGCCATCAACCTTCTAACATTATTAGCATATAGTTTGGGATCATCCTGCTCCTGCTGCGAGGGATAGTAAATGGGCAACTGTGTCACCTCCATATAATTCACAAACTGACAGAGAATTAAAATCACATGACGTACCTGCCAACAACATATGTATATTACACTTTTAAGAATGTAGCTGAGGGATAGGGCAATCATTCAAAATTACATAACCAGCTAGATTCAATGAAAGCCATCATTAGCTCAGCATTAGGAATGTAAAGACAACTTTTATTTTAAAAGAAAAATTGATTGCAGACGAGAACATTTTGTTTCTCCTAGACGGTTAGCACCACTCCTTGAAGTTTAAAGCACAAGAGCTGATCTCTATTGGTCCTGAATGAACTAATTATATTTTACATAACTAGAAAACAATTTAAACAAACAGTTTAGTGAAAACAGGAAAGTCTAATACTATTCAAATGCTTACGCCAGATATGGATTCCCAGGCAGGGCTAAATCTCTGGTAATGATAACTTAAAATTACAGGAAGTACTGGTGCTTTTGCTAAAAAACCGCCAGTCTTGAATGGAAGGAGAAACTCCCCATTTGTGGTTGTACCTTCTGCAGAATATCCAATACAATTAATTAAATGATTATAAGTACATACATAAATATTTATGAACAATTAAGATTTTCCCTGATCAATTGTGATAGTTATTGACAATATAAACTTATGATATACAAGGAATTATAAACTGGGCGAAAAGTTTAACATTGACTGGAATATGACATGCAAACTGACAAAATATTAAAGTTAATAGAAGTATAAAACTAAAGAACTGTAAGGTATAGATTATAAAGAACTATATTTTAAGACAAAAAATGAGATATAGTTAAAAAATATAATTAACAGATGATCTTTAGGTTCAACAAAGAAAGAGGTTAAACTTCCACCTACATTTACAGGGTTAGAACACGGATGCCATATTCAATTGATTACATATGCTTGTGACTGAAGAAACTATTGTAAATAAAAGTAATATACAAGACGCATATTTCATAAGTTCAAGCAAAAGTGGCATTTATAACAATAACAAAATCAACAGAGGATGACTTTTAACCCTCCATCCTCCTGCCCAAAAAAGAAAACATAAAACTAAGAAGATGATAACCTGGAAATAACATCATTGTTGGAGCAGATGCATTTTGGTGAGCTTCCCGAATTCTCTCAGTGACAACAGCTACAGCAAGAAAGGTCACAGTTTAATTTTACTAGACATTTAACAGACTTAAATATGTCAAGTTGCAACACTAGAATTTATATTTAAACAGAGCATTAAGAATCTAAGATCCTCGTTTGACTTGCCAATCACAGGAATATGCATAGTTGGAAGACAATCCAGACACCCCTACACATGCCAAACAGCTAAAGTTCGTCCAGAAGCCTAGAAAGCAATTCAAAAGCTACAGCAAGCAACCAATTAAAATTACGTATAATAAAATAATACTTAATTTTGATATACTGTTAGCATAAAGAAATTATGACGACAGTAAACCATACATAACGCCACCTAACCGAATACATAAATGAAACCTTACACATTAATATGATTTAGAACTTTATCGTGTATAATCAGTATGAAGTGTTTTACTTGATCCAATCAAGTCATAAAGAGTTATACAGCACAAAAGAAACACATTTAAAACATCTGAATTTTTAAATAGCACAATGATTATTCTTTCACTTTCCTGAAACACCAAATAGTTAAATGATTTAATTTCAACATTTAAATAACTATTTGTCTTCACATATTTCAATTTAAAAATAATTTAATGAAGGCTAGAGACAAACAGGAAAATTTGTAACAAGCTTCGCCAGTTTTCTATGGCAGGGATTTCATACGAATTTAAATAGTGCCCACTTTTCATCCTCACCAATTTCAATAACTTGCTATATGAATATCAGCTTTCAAAACCAACTGTTAACAGGTTTATACTATTGGCCGAGATAGATTTCTGAGACACGATATATTCAAGATAATCCAGTTGGAAGTTATTGAATCAAAATCCATCAACCACTGGCCAAGTATAGACTCAAAATTACAAAATTCAAGATCAAATGCCTCAAAAAATACGAAATTTTTTTCTTTAAAAATTTAAAAATTCAAAATCAAATGATCCGACGGAATTTTCATGCCACTCGAGTATGAAGTGAAGAATCACACAAAAGGGAAAGAGGGACAAAGATGGGATTTACTTTATTAAAATTGCACAGACATTCATAATTATTACAAAGTACATACACACCTGAAACACCCTTAAAGTCCGATGACTTTGATTCCCGTTGAACCAAGACGCAGCCAAGGCACTTACTGTTACAACTCGTGAAACATAACATCATATGTAAGCACAGAATTCTGAAAAGCCTACTTATAAAAGCAGGATAATGAACATTTATGGAGATAAAATGTAACATTCTTGTTGATTAACTTTAAGTTGATCATAAATGAAATTTCATAAAGAGGGGAGCACCCCAGGATCTAAAGATGAAGAAATTGATAAATGACACGGACCTGATGAGACCAACAAGAGGAAGTTTAGCCACTGATCTCTTCATCGATGAGATCCAATATTGAAATAAAAGATTTGAAATTTAGAAAAGAAACGTCAGTTGCAAAACTATATGCCAATAATGAAACATGTGCTTAAGATAACTGGAAGGGAGGAAGGACTTGCCACATCACAAACCTTAGCAACAAAACTCGGGAACGAGGCAGACATGTGATACAAAATATCCAAATATGACACATGATTAGATATTATGACACCGGGTCTTGTGTCTTCAGACTGAGCATTGTTCTCCTTCGTACATTAAAAAAGACAGGAAACAAAGTAAGTAGAAAGAATTGAACAGGAAAAATATATTGTGGGAAAAAAAGAAATGATATGGTAGGAAACCAACTGATCAATCTAATCACTGCCCAAACACATTCCCTTCCTTCACCCTTGAGAAGGACCCAAACGGAGGCACAGTTTCTCGTTAGTTACATTGGAAGTAAAAAGGTAAAGAAAATCAGACAATGCACAACTTTCAGTCCAGGCACGTCTGTGTTCGAATCAGCCTTTGCAAAATTAGTACTAATTGATTTTGTTTAAAATTGGTTTGGAAGTGAAGAAATTAAATTAGTGTCCGGGATGTTTTTATTTAAAAAGAAATTTAATAGTAAATTCCAGTATAAAGTTTTCTAATCAACAGCAAAAACTACCATCGTGAACAGTTATCTAAAATCACGCGGAAACATGATCTTAGAAAATTAACATGAATCCAATGCACTTCCTTCCTGTTTGAAACAATTATGAGCATGTGCATTGAAACAAGAAACCACATCGAAATGTTAAAAAAAAAACGTGGAAGTTACACTTTTTTGCTTCAATCTGAACAAAGTTCAACATAACTGACGTTACTTTCAACCAGACAAAAATACTTGTTTCTCAGTATTGTGAATTGGAAAATTTGTTTCTCCGATTGACAGGTTTCAAACTGCAATCCAAACACACGCTTATAGATGAGCATCCAAACACGCTATTGATAAAGTATATCCACTTTTTGGATTTGATAGTAACGAGATATAAGAAAACGAGTAACATCACAGATGCAGTTATGATCAATCTATATATGGAAAGAGATTATGAAAGCAGAATAGTTTTGCTGCGATTAAGTAAGCACCTGCTCGTTGGGGGTGGTGGTAGCGTTTTCAATGTAACTCTGTGGACTCCGATACGTCTGTGTTATCCAATAAAACCCTAACACGAAGAGCATGAGCCTGGAGAGGGCTCTTCCGCATAGCACAATGACGATCCTCCTCCACCCTACAATGTGCGCGAAATCCTCCTGGTGCTCCTCCTCGCGATTCGGGACAGAGCACATCGTGCAAACCCTACAAATCAAGTAATAGAGCAACAAGATGGTGGTTACCGCCACCACCCTCACCGGAACCAGCGTCACAAGCGCCACGCCGAGCAGCACCTTTTCCCGCGTCGGTAACTCACCGCGTCCCATGGAACCGTACACGTCGCGCCGCACGAACGCGGCGAATTTCTTCTCGAGCTCACCGGAGGAGGCGGCGTCGGCGGGCTTGAGGAGAGGACGCTGGTCCTTGTTCGGGTCGGGTTGTTTGGGCGGTTTGGGATTGAGGTCTTGGAGTTCGGACTCCATGGATGAGAGTTGGAGCGTTAATCATGTGAGCGGTTTTCCATCTGATTTTTGGATGTTTGGGAGAAAGGAAATGGAAATGGTTTTCTTCTTCTTCTGCAGAAACCGGAGAAGATGAAGGATTCTATTTTCAACTGAAGAAGAAAAGAAATGAGTTTTGCTTTTTCTTTTTAATGTTCGAAAAGGAAAAAAAATATGAGAGATAATTGTGAGCCAATAATTTAAATAACAATAATATTAAATAACAGTTCTATAATTACTAAAATAAAATAATAAGAAAAACAGTTTTCCTAAAAAAATAGTTATTAAAATATTGTAAAAATAAGTGAAAAATGGTGCAAACAAAAACATGTAGATATACATTATTATTTCACTTTAAAAATTTAATGCAATTTTTTTTTTTTTTTGTGAAAAAAAAGTTTGTTTCAAAGTAAAATAATGACAGAGTCATGTAAATAGATTTTTAGATTTAATAATTATATAAAAAACAAATACATGATTGAAAAAAAGTTTATTACTCACATCTACTTGGTAAATATTAACTATTTAAAATAATAATAAATATTTCATATCTTGTAACACCATTAAATGATAATAAATATTTTATATATAATGAGACCTTTAAATTAGAAGAATTGTAATTAAAATGAAATATGAATATTATATTATTTAAATACAGAACTTATATTTTAATATTTTTTAAATTTTTTCATAAATCAGAACTTATATTAAGAATCTTAGTGGAAAACAAAATAAATATATTTGAGTATATTTTTTTTCATTTCAAGTTAGTTTTGAAATTTTTTGCATGCATTGGGACAAAAAGTCTTGTATATAGTCATTTTAGGGTAATTATAAATCTTTGTTAGTTAGAAATTATAAGGTACATTAAATTTTTTTATGTAGAAGTTTAACCTTTATGTGTAATAAGAGAAGTTTAACTTGAATTTTTAATTAGCCTTTAATATATAAAGGGAGTTCTCTGTGTTTTGATAATATTTTGGGATAGATAATAAAAGTTTACTTGATTACATAATTTTAATTTTGATGTAAGATTTGTATTTTTGTTTGTAAATATGTAAATGTTAAAAACAGAGTAGAATACTATTTGAATTTTTGACTAATAAATATTTTTAAAACATTATCTTAATATATTTTATGTGCTTTGTTATTTTTCTAATATATAACGATCATATGTTAGAAGTAAATAATATTATAAGAGAACAAATTTCAACAAAAAGATAGATATATATATATATATATATATATATATATATATATATATATTAAAAAACATGAAAATGTAATGTTATTAATATATGTAACTGAAAATGTAATGTTAGTAATATATGTAATTAATAATGAATGGAACGTTTAATATTTATATTATAACAATTAAAAAAAAATGTCTTGGATGATAATAATGATATTTCTTCCATATGTAACACTAATCATTCTTAAAGGCTTTTGTGAAAATACACTACTTAATTATTTAGTTAATATTATATTAGCATCTTTTAGATCATAATTTATTATAATTGTTTAAAGAAATTATAATGTATTACTTTATAAGGTTGATTGTTGTAAATACCACAAACAAAAAAATTGTGTAATTTTAAAATTGTAAAGTATTATCTTATAAAGTTAATTGTTTGAAATTTGACAAAAATATTTTTTTAATTTCTAAATACTACATTTAAAGTAGGAACGATATGGTGCGAGTGAGAGTTTCATTATCTCATTTTCATTTCTAAAGTGAATATTTATATATACTCATAACTCCTCTTTTATTGTTTTAAATATTAATTAAAGATTTTTTTACAACAAATTAAAATCATATTGAAGAAAATAATAATATAACATTATCAAATATTCAATGTCAATAAGATATAGTTTTTTTAATGTTTAATATAAAAATAATTATATCCATATCAAAGTAGAATATCAAATAACAAATGTAAAAATGAATCAAATATGTATTCTAAAAATAAGTTATAAAATTAAGGAATAAAGAAAAATCAAGGTAAGATTTTTAAGTTATCTAATAAATTATATGTGTTTTGTTAATTTGAGATGGATACAAAAATGATGACCCGTACTAGAATATATATGAGGATAAGGACATGACAAATATGTACACTCATCCTTATCTCATATTCATTTTAAAAAATTGAGATTAACTACATTCATACTAGTACTTAATCAATGAAATGATACTGTTAAAATTGAAATAAGTCTACGAACATGTTTATTTCTCATTCCTTAATTACAGGATAAAAATAAATTTTTAAACTATTTTTAATGTTTCAAATATAATCTTTAAGGATTAAAATCATATTTTACTAAATTTGGGATATTACAATGTATTTTTAATCATGGTATCAAATAATTTTGATTTGAAATTAGTCTAAACCTGCGAGTATATCTAAATAAAAATTTTGAATTCATAATTAATTTCTCAACATGATACCAAAATATGAAAGGAAGAATCAACCTTAATACTAACGGTGAAATTAGCACCTTGAGAAATACATGGCTGGTCATTAAACAATAATAACCATTTTCACAATTTCCTAAACACAATTTGCATGCCATATTGAGGTGTCATAGTCATCAAGAGCATTGGACCATGAAGATATGATGGTGATACAGTAAAAAAATACCTCTGCAACACCATGGCAAGTACAATTTTCATCTCAAACAAAGCCAAATTTTGGCCCACACAAAAGTTAGGGCCTAATCCAAAAGGAAAATATGGAGCCAAATGCTTTCTAGGCTCTGCAAATCTCATAGGATTGAATTCAAGAGCATCTTCTCCCCAAAACTCAGCATCATGATGAACTGAGGTGATAGACAAATAAAGTTGTGTACCAGCAGGAATATCAATGTTTCCCAATTTAACTCTTCTACTTGTTTGTCTCACCAATGCCCCAGGATTAGGATACAATCTAAGTGTTTCTTGAAGTATCAAGTTAACCTATTGAGAGAAAAAAAATGAACCAATATCACTATTTTCATAAGTGATTATCAAAGAGTGCAAGAAATTGTAGTAGTGCATCATCTGATACACTCTTTTAAACATATTTATTGTAAAAATTTACAAAATTTTAAGTTCACTTATTCAATTAATCTTATTCGTAATTAAATTACTTAAAATGAATTTTAATTGATAATAAAAAGTGCACAAAGTAAATAGGTATAGACTTACAAGTTTAAGTTCACTTAATGTTTCTGAAGTTGGGAGAGTATTAGGTCCAAGAACCCTAAGCACCTCCTCACGTGCCTTGCTTTGCCATTTTTGATTCAACCCTAAAAGGAAAAGTGTCCAACTTAATGAAGTGGCACTTGTTTCCTTTCCAGCCATGTAAAAGTTCTTACAATCATCCACTATTTCATCCAAACTTAACCTTTGTGTCTCATTGTTGATAAATTTGTGAGAAGACATCAACAAAGAAAGCAAGTTTTCTGAACCATGTTCAGCTTTGTGACTCTCCTCAATCTGTGCTTTAATTAATTCATATGTTTTCTTCTCTAGTCTCTTTCTTTGTCTATTCTTCTTAGTTGGTAGAAATCTATATGAATAAATTATTATAATTTTAGATATACAATATTAATGAACATAATTATATATAATTGTGATTTTTATATATGTACCTGAATCCAGGAATATAAACACTTCTGATGGCTAGAGAAACCAAATGATAATGTTGTTCTAGTAACTCAAAAATCTCTTTTCCTTCTTCATAACTACTTCCAAAAGCTACTTTGGATATAATATCAGATGTAAGGTCATGAAGATCTTTACTCACTTCAATCTCAAATTCATCAATGTCTTTGTTCTCATCTTCCCACTTGTAAAACATTGTCCTTGTACTATCTGTGATTTGAGGAACCAATAACTGATACAGATACATTTTAGTTATGAAAATGTTAGCTTTGTTGCACACTATAAATGGTCATTGTGCCATAAAATAGCTAAAACTCGTTGTTAAAAAAATTCATTGCACAAAATTATGTTATGATGATAAAAGTGTAATTAAGCTAAACTAATGATGCAATAATTGAGAAGATTACCTTAACACGTTCTATTTTAAAAGCTTGATTAGCTATTGCTCTATGCATAGCCCATCTCTCTCCTTTCAACACCAAAATCCCTTCTCCAAAAAACTGTTTCACCGACGGGTTTGGATCTATTCTCTCAAACCATTCACCCGTTTTCAAAAGAATCTCTTTGATCATATCCGGGTCGGATAGTACCAGTTTGGGTTTTGACCCGTGCCAATACAGAACAGTTTTCCCATACATGCGTGACCACTTGTGATAAAATGGACACACGCGCTGCAAGATGTCGTGGCACAACGCCATTGGCTTGGATTGAACTTCCGCGTACATGCCGTGGATCTCATCCGTGTTCCCTTTGATCAGACGGTAGGAAGGACCCGTTATGCCTTGCACCCGAAAGTGACGTGCAATGATCCAGGGAATCCAAATGATAGAATATGCAACTCTTGCTGCAAACACTAGAAGAAGCAGAACAAGGATCACCAAGAGTAGAAGATGATCCATGATTGTGGTTGCAAGCTAGATCAGTTACGAGGATTGATTTAAGGTTTCTTAAGGTGGTCTTCTCTATATATAAAGCAAGTTACAGAGAACCGTGTTTGTGTCTATGTCTTGATTTCCACAATTTATATATGTTTTTTTTTCACGAAATAAACTTCTTAAACTTGAATACTTATTTGTAAATTAAAGTGTTAGAACACGAGGATTTGTGGTGAACTCTTACAAGAACATGTAACGATGTTGCAATTGGCTAGTGAGGTATCATGCATTGCCATGATTAGTCCCATATCTGAAATCTTGAGCTCTCGTGAAACGAAGTAATTATTAGTCTGATTTCAATAATTTAATAATAAAAGTAAGAGTGAAGGTACAAATCACATATGAAAGGTTATATAGATTAATGGAATCTCGTGACCATGATGTAACCAGTGACGTTTCAGTCCAAGTTTGTAATAAAAATATTTACTCTATAATTTAAAATGTAAGTTTAAAGTAAACCCTATTTTAAGATGAAGATGGATGTTATTACTACTATATGAAATATCTGATATGTTAATCCATGGTGGAAAAAATATTTTGCACCAGAATAAATGCATGGAGGGAGCAGCTTTGCACCAGCATAAATACTTGGTGGGTCAGCAGTATTGCCAAAAACAACCCCTTAAATAAAGAAAGAAAAAAAACTCTTGTAGATTTTATAGAAAAGCTAGAGTTCTTTTGTTTCTTATAGATCTTCTCAGATAAGATTGTCCAACATTTGCTTAACTTGTTTGTGTGTTTTCAGTAACAATATGTCTGATAGATGGTTCTAAAAGAATTAAAAAAAATTCTGCGTCAATTACTTTGTTTTCTTTTATAAGGAAAAATGTTTTTATATTACAATTTGTCTGTAAATATTTTTCTGATTTTAATATTAAGAATAATGTATGCCTTAGTTCTACTTTTATCTCTTATGAAAACATATCTTATGAAAGTGTATCTTCTTATAGGATCAGGTTTAAATCTATCTTTTTTTTTTCATAATAGAAATAAAGTAGAGGGATTAAAAAAAAAAATTGATTTTTAAGTTCGGGTAATTATCTATGTACTGACTCATAGAAAGTTTTTATAACGGTTAAAAAAATTCTACTTATACAATACACAAATGTGATAAAGTAAAAACCAGAAATTGATAGATAAATTTGATTAAAATAAAAGATTACGGATAACATTAAAGATGAATTTGAAATAACATTAAAGATGTATTGTTGTTTCTTCTCTACAATGACATGTTGTTGGAAGGTTTCAAGACAATTAATTTAATTTATCATTTTCATTTTATTATACAAACTACTCAAAGTAAATTTTTTATCATTATTGGATCTAACAATTTTGGTTTTAGTGTTGAATTAATTTTGCATAAGGGAAATAAATTTCAATAAAGAAGGTGTAGTTTCAATCTTATTTTTCGTCAAAGAGATCCAAGTATATATATTATAATTATCAATTATGTAAGCAAAAAGTCATGTTCATATATAGAAGGAGTAGCAATGAGACTTCATATATCTATGTGAATCAAATCATGAATGTGAATTGAAATAGCATTATTTTGAATGAAAAGAAATTTGTGCTGTTTAGATAGCTGGCAAGATTTACAAGCTTCATCTTTATAAAAGTATATATAAGGAAACATGTTGCTATATTGTAAGACATTATCTAAATGATGCTCGAGTCTATGGTGCCAATGATCCATGTTGTTGTTATGAGAACTAAAACCATTTCTTTTAGAGTCAATATAATTAACAATAGACATGAAATGATATCTTGATTATGAAAAAAACTCATGTGAAAAGATTAGTTTGCAATTTAAGGATCGTATCATGTTTATGATTTAGGGTTTAATTGTCTAATTAGCAATAACATGTGAGTCATTTGATAATTGAACACAAACAAGTTCAATTTTGCAGAAACTAATAAATTGCAGTGTGGTGTAAGTGACATGCTCAATGGCACCTATGTCAAAACTCCAAAGATTTTTAGTACCTTTACCTCTTTCTCATGAAACGAAAATTGACTCACTAGTGAGGTTATTCATCACGTGTGTTTTCAATTTTGTGTTCTGCATGATCTTTCATACTTGCTGCATTTATTCTTAAGCAAATTGAACATTGTTTTGATTTCATGTCTATTTGTTACTTATGAAGTTTTACTAGAATTACTTTCACTGATGTTTATTGCCAGTGAATAGAAATTGTTAGTATCGTGTCCACTCTTTTGTTTATACCAATGGTCGTGTGGTTCATTTTGTGAGAATATCTTGTGTTAAGGTCTTTCTAAATAGAGTCCATTCAGATAATACTTTGTCTTATGGTCACAGAGACAAAGTGAATGATCCAAGATAGAACTATATTATGTAATATGTAATATTTGTGATTCTTTCCCCACCAAGGGATGTAAGATTCTGGAATGGTTCCAGAAACATAATGATGAGGAAGAAGATGAACAGTGTACAAAAGAAAAATAGAGCATGAAAAGCTAGTATTATTTCACTCTCAATTCGAAGCAAACATAAGAGGACTATATATAACAACAAGATATAACAAACAAAGGTGAAAATGACAGTGGAACCAAGCGTATAAGAAGCTAGAAGAGAAAAAAGACAACATAAACGATATCAAATATTGTCTACCCCAGCTTACAGATATTGTCTACCTCTTTAAAAAAAAGGCCAAACAATGGTTTATTACCTTGAGAAATACTTGGTTGGTGATTACACAACATAACCATTTTCATAACTTCCTAAAGACAATTTGCATGCCATGTTGAGGTGTCGTATTCATCAAAAACAGTGGGGCATGAGCATACGACGGTGATACAGTAAAAGAATACCTCTGCAACATCATGGCAAGTACAATTTTCATCTCAAACAAAGCTAAATTTTGGCCCACACAATAGTTAGGGCCTAACCCAAAAGGAAAATATGGAGATAAATGCTTCCTAGGCTCTACAAATCTCATAGGATTGAATTCATGAGCATCTTCTCCCCAAAACTCAGCATCATGATTAGCTGAAGTGACAGCCAAATAGAGTTGTGTACCAGCAGGAATATCAATGTTCCTTAATTTAACTCTTCTACTTGTTTGTCTTGACAATGCCCCAGGATTAGGGTACAATCTAAGTGTTTCTTGAAGTATCAAGTAAACCTATTGAGAAAAAAAAAAGAAATAATATCACTCTTTTCATATGTGATTGTCGAAGAGTATAAAAAATTGTAGTAGTGTATTATCTTATATACTCTCTTGGACATATTTACTATTAAAATTTAAAAAATTTTAAGTTTACTTACTCGCTTAGACTCATTCATAATTACATAATTTTTAATAATTTTATTTGATAATAAAAATGGATTAAAAAGTGTATTATTAACATTCTAGAAGTATATATTAAAAATATTTTTTATTTTTATTTAAGCCTTAACAAAAATACAAACTTTACACTAACTAGAAATATTAATCCAAATTACTCTTAATTATGTTTATGGAAGAAAAGCCTTTTCAAACATTAAAAGTATTTTAAGAATTATATTATTAAAAATAGTGACTTTTATTTGATTTTGCTTATAGTAGTCGTCGTGAGAGAATTAAGAAAACTCACTCATCATAAGACCTAAACTACTAACAATATATTCCTTTTATAAGTTCCATAATAATAAGGGAAATGCTAATTTTGAAGGCTTTGTTTTGTATAAAAAAATCACTTAAAAAACTTTATCTACTTACATACATGCATGGCCAATAAGAGTTAAAATAATAAATATATTCATATAATATTTTAAAAATTTAAAAGTATGTCTAATTCTTGTTACTTTTTTAAAAAATGTATAAAATCAATACAAATCTGATATTATTAACTATATGAACTAATTTATTTAATTTGTATTGTGAAAAAAGAAAAAATGCATAAACTAATTAGGTATAAACTTACAAGTTTAAGGTCACCTAATGTTTGTGAAGATGGGGCAGTATTAGGTCCAAGAACACTAAGCACCTCCTCACGTGCCTTGCTTTGCCATTCTTGATTTAACCCTAAAAGGAAGAGTGCCCAACTTAATGAAATGGCACTTGATTCCTTTCCAGCCATGTAAAAACTTTTATAATCATCCACTATTTCATCCAAACTTAACCTCTGTGTCTCATGAGAAGACATCAACATAGAAAGCAAGTTTTTTGAACTATGTTCTGCTTTGTGGCCTTCTTCAATCAGCGCTTTAATTGATTCATATGTTTTCTTCTCCAATCTCTTTCTTTGTCTATTTATCTTAGTTGGTAGAAACCTACATGTATAGATTATTATTATTTTAGGTATACAACATTAGGCAAAAGTACTAATAAGTGTAATTTTTTTCGATATTTACTAAATAAGTGTAAAAGTTTTTCTTTTTTACAAAAATAGGAAAATCTTACTACAAAGACACGACTTTAAGTGTATGACATTAAACAAACACAGTATAAAAAAAAAAAGAGTTGAAATCATACCAATATAACATGACTTCAATTTTATTTTTTTATTTTTCATCTAAAATTGTGTCAAATCAACTTCTTCACTTAAAGTCGTGCTTATGTGACATGACTTATCCATTTAAAAAAAAATTAAACATATTTCTTAAATACTGAATAAAAGTACATTGTGCTTTCGTGACATTACTTATCCATTTTCATACAAATAAAATTTTAAACTTATTTCTTAAATACCGAATAACAGTATATCAGTTTTCATACAAATAAAATTTAAAACTTATTTTTTAAATACTGAATAAGAGTATATCAGTTTGATAGTTTTGTCACAATATTAAGAAACACAATTATATATGGTTATTTTTTTCATATACGTACCTCGATCCAGGAATATAGACACTTCTCATAGTTAGAAAGACCAAATTAAATTGTTGATCTAGTAACTTAAAAATCTCTTTCCCTTCTTCGTAGTTACTTCCAAAAGCGACTTTGGATATAATATCAGAAGTAAGGTCTTGGAGATCTTTACTCACTTCAATCTCAAATTCATCAATGTCTTTGTTCTCATCTTCCCACTTGTAAAACATTGTCCTTGTGCTATCTGTGACTTCAGGAACCCAGGACTGATACAAATATATGAAATGTTAGTATTCTTGAATTTCATCTCAAAGATCTTTTAACACTATAAATGGTAGCTATTATGCCATAGAATAGCTAAAACTCATTGTTAAAAAAGATTCATTGCACAAAATTATATTCCACAAAATTATGTTATGATGATAAAAGTGTAATTAAGCTAAACTAATGATGCAATAATTGAAAGGATTACCTTAACACGTTCTATTTTAAAAGCTTGGTTAGCTATTGCTCTATGCATAGCCCATTTCTCTCCTTTCAGCGCCAAAATACCTTCTCCAAAAAACTGTTTCACCAACGGGTTTGGTGGATCTAACCTCTCAAACGATTCACCCGTTTTCAAAAGAACCTCTTTAATCATAT
>Ga0099824_1004380_pt1 | contig 20357 bp, 8 predicted proteins | sample SiratrowhiteBW_FD_76837 | JGI IMG/M metagenome (GOLD analysis project Ga0099824, IMG submission 76837) | Root nodule microbial communities of legume samples collected from California, USA - Siratro white BW | ecosystem: Host-associated > Plants > Roots > Nodule | place: USA: California... | reverse complement strand
CAATGAACTATACGAACTTAAGAACAAAAATAAAATAAAGTAGATGCATATATGAAAAGCGACTACGAGGGACGAGGTCGAGAAAAAAAAAAAAAAAAGAGAAAAAAATTTTTTCAAATGAAATATAGTTAACTTATAATATATTAAAAAATAAACATTTTTAATTTTTATAAATTTTTTTCTCTTTTTTTTTTTTTTTTCTCGACCTCGTCCCTCGTAGGCGCTTTTCATATATGCAACTACTTTATTTTATTTTTGTTCTTAAGTTCGTATAGTTCATTGACTTTATAGGAACTTAAAAAATAAGTGTTTTCCTTCTTCACGATAGTGGAGTTAGGTTCCTCTTCCACTAGTTTTGAAGAATCCAATACCTTTCAAGAGGGAAGGAAAACTATAAAGTATGAAATTATAGATTGTTTATAAATCTACAAGCATTTTAAAACAGTAGAATATAAACTAAAAAAATTGTATATTTATATGTATGTACAATATAATACATCCTTGAATGTACATTTAGATTTTTTTTTGTTCGTTCAAAAAAAACGACTTTTTTTGAATTTCTAATCAAATCAACAGTACCTTCCTACCCTTCGTATTTTTTAAAAAATAAATAAAACTAGGTATTTGTGGAATTAAATGAATTCTAAAATTGAAAAGCAATTGATGCAATATTTATTATTTCAGTGAATGGTAAATACTCTTATTTTTAATTTTTGTTCTATTTGCCGGCCTTTTCTTTATTATTTTTAAATGAAGTTATTAGGTATTGATTCATTTAATATAGAGATTTAATATCGCTTTCACATATCTACTTATGCTTGCCGCCACTGTTATATATGTTATCTTCATTGGCACTTGACCTTTTTCTTTTTGTTTTGCACCTATAATAACAACCATGGACAGCAACATAAAACTGCATGTAATAGGGTAATAACTTGTAACTCACAACGCATATTATATATATAATAATCTGAGCTATAATGTGGATCTTCGACCCATAATCTCATACCTAACTTAAATAAATGAGTATTTACGTAGATATTATTGTTTTTGCTTTAATTTGTTAAACCATCTATTCTGTGGATGTGATGTTTATGAATGGTAGTGTGGCAAATGAAATGTCTTAGGGTTCATCTGATTAAATGCGTGTGTAGTTAGTAACCTAAAGCTACAATTGGCGGGGTTGATGAAATATTGTTGGTGGCAACGCAACCTGCAAGAACCCCAGATAGTTAAGTATTAGTTAAATATCAGTAGAAGTTTTCAGTGCTACCTTTTAACCAAAACAGACTCCATTTGGTGTGATCCATGTCATTCTGATCTCAGTGTTTAGGCCAAACCAGTAAAGAACATTTTTCCATCCCTCCCTCCCTTTCCTCAGTTTCAGGGTAGTTCTTTCATGAAACATATCTTCAATCTTAAGATATTTGACTCATCAAATTCTTGTTCTAACTTCTGAGAAACTTATTATATTATTTAATTAATGTTGTTAGGTATAAGTTTAAGTTTTAATAAAAAAATTAAATAATATATTCAGAAATCTAATACTTTAAAATTTTGTGCTGATGATAGTGTTATTATCATATGTAGGTCAGACTTTCATCCCATTTTTATTTGATTTCCATAGTTTTTTCAAATTTTTTTAATTATTATTTTCCGTTTACATCTAAGTAATATTAATGATGAATTACAAAAACTTAAACAATTAAGAATCTGAGGATTGTGGCATTAATACACCCTTTATGAGGAAACACTGAACCTGGAAAAAGTGGGCAATGATATAATAGTTTGAATTCAAATATTTTTCTGGCTCTTGTGGGGTGGGTTTGGATTGGGAGGGATTCCCATAATTTCATTGGTTAGCGAGTCAGAATAATTGTTAAGGAAATAAAGGTTGGTAGAAACTCACTTGCTTCTCGTAGCTTTCTTTATTATCTCTCTCAAGGAATCACATTTCATTAAACCAAATTAGAGAAAGGTACTGTAATTAAGATATTAAACTCACTAGTATTCATATTTTAAATGTTAATTTGGTCTTCATAAATTATAAACACACCATCTCTCAGTTAAACGTTTTCAGTATTTTTATTTTGTATATATATTTCGCAACCACGACCGCTTCGAAAAAAATAATTATTATCTCAAACTACCATCTTTATATATGTATCTTTATTTTTTTTCTTTTTCCTAACACTCTCTCTGGAAATGCCCATGGAAAATAGAAAATAGAGAAAAGAAGAAAAAAATTGAAAATCGATTGAAAATTCAAGAAAAAAAAAACTCTTTTTTTATGTAAGAGCGAAAATTATAAAGTCATAATAAATTATGTATTACAACATAAATATAACTGAGAAGACATAATCAATTACGATTATGTGTGTTAATTTTTTTATTAACATTCATCTATTTATTTATTATAATAAAATAAGTCATCAATATAATATTATTAAAATAAAAAATTGAATCATATTAATCACGTCTACTAAAAACTTTTTCTTAAATTCAGGTATTTTTCAGTAATTCAAACGAGCTCATTTTCTATTTTTTCCCTCGTTTCTTTCCTTTTGGACCTAACCCCAATCTAAGGAAAGTATAAATTTTTGTCTTTTTTTTTTGTAAAAATTGGTTTTAAATTATGTATATCAGATTATCTCCTAAAAAACTCAATGAAATAAAATGTCTAATATAAATGAAAGGAAAATAATCTTTTCATAACTGTAATAACTCTAATAATCTTTATATAATCTTATTTTTAAATAATTTTTTATTACTTCTTAGTAAAAGGTTTACATATAGAACTTTATAAACTTATTGTGTGTAGACTTTTTATATAGATAGTGCGATATATATATATATATATATATATATATATATATATATATATATATATATATATATATATATTATTTTTTAAAATACTTTTAACTAGTTAATTAATATTTGGATAATTGAAATTATTTTTATATATTAAATTACTAATTAAATGTTTTATAATTTTATTATTTTTTGTCTTTATTTTTGAATATATACTAAAAAACAGTTAATTAGATACATATTTTTGAATATTTAACAAGTTAATTAATGTTAAATTTAATTTTTTTAAGTTTAATTAAAAATTTGATGAACAAACCATTTCATCCCACCACTAAATTAGTGACAAAATGAGGGGTTGGTCCACATTCTAATCCCCACATCAATATCCTTCCCTCACAACTACGTGTGGATTAAAAAAATCATCTGTGTTCTCTTTTTATTAATTTGATGGCTTTTATTAAAGTGTAACAATTTTTTATCAAAATCTAAATCTCCAAATTTGTTTTGTCATATCATCTTTCAAATTATTGCCCATTGTACTAAACTTCTCGTGATTGTAATAAAATTTTCATTATTATAGTAGTCTACAATATATATATATATATATATACATGACATACTAATAAAAATGTCTAAAACCTATATCTATGAAGTTAAAATAGTCTGAGAACCTTACATATTAGAAATATAACGTGACATCTAATTAAAAATGATATTAATTTTCAATCAAACACGTTAAACCATCTGTATTGTGATACTAATAATGGATATATCTTATTTGTATAGACTAAGGTCTACTCACGACCATTTTTAACTCTATATCAAATAACTGGTCATTTAAATTGAAAAAAATATTGAAGGATAAACTTTTTTTTGCAAAATAAAGCTCTCAACTGAAATATTTTTCTGAGTCTCCAGAGTTATTGTACTATATGTGTTTATATGTGTTTGAGATTTATATGTGTTTGAGAACATCTCAGTACACACATAACCAACCAATCATGACATACCAATAAAAATGTGTAAAACTTAAATATGTTAGAATGAAACAATCTCACAAACCTTATTAGATAAGTGAAAAAAAATCTAATATAACATCTAATTAAAACACATTCATCTCAAATCAAACGTTATACATCTTCCACACTGTTCAAACTAATACAGAATTAAGTAACTAGTAAGTACCTCTTTACAAGTAATATAATAATAATATATAACTTATAACAATTCTCTCTTATTGTGTGGAATAAAAACTTAACTTGTTTTATTGTACAACTCTTAACGTCAATGTTCCGACTTTGTTGAGATGATATTGTTAGGATCAATTACTCACATTTGAGATATTGTTTTAATTAAAACTCGATTGTTCTATCACGGTTTTATCCTTAAAAAATGTCTCAATGAGTAAAAGAATAAATATGTATTTAAACTAACCTTAACCTCAATTATAAGATTTAGTGTACCATATAATAACGACATAATCTGTGACTTATATTTGATAACATACTCCAAATAAATCCTCTAAACATGTTATTTAATCAGGACTAATCCGATATGAAATTCAACTAATTATTCTAAATATATGAAGACAGATTCTTTATTCTTTACTGGAATCAAAATTTGGTCAATCTCTATATCATTGCATTTGCATTCCAGATAGCAAGACTTCTCTTTGACGTTTTATAAAACAGGTACTTTGGCACACTGAAGATTGCTAATTTCCAAGACGAACCATTAAGTTGGATTATTTTTTTAATACTGAAAAGAACAAATAGAACTTGTATGATAAACATACCGATAGAGTCAAATTTGAAATCTGGAAAGTCTAAAAGATCAAAATCATTTTTCTATTTTTTAATGTAATACTATTCTATAACATTTTTAATGAGGTGCTGGTTTTTATTGTCAACGCATCTCAATGATTATGGACCTCTTATTTTTTTTTTTTTTTAAGTTTTAGGTCAAAGTCAAAGCATCCGTTGTTGGGCTTCTTGTAGAATCCATTGGGCCTAATTCAAACCAAAAGGATCCGTCATGTGTGTGTTGCAGCGATAGCGTTCCCAATTTTCCGAAGAGGGAAAATGTTGATTCGACGATTACCGTGGTCGGCGATTTCTACTGCCGCACCATTTCCCTGTCGTTCCGGTGGTTCCCATGGACTTCGCATTCCCGTTCGCAAGCAACTTAACTCATCTCCCTACTCCTTCTGCTATAGCTCCGGCACCAATCTCCCTCCACAACCGGTAATTTCGTTTTCACGCTATGCCTAGGGTTTTTTTCGCTATAATATTTCATGCATCACTCACCGAATTTGAGTTTCCACTCGCAGGGTCACGAAACGGATACTCGTCACTCGCAATCTCTGAAACCCGGTCTTTACCTCGTGGGAACACCGATCGGAAATCTCGAAGATATCACTCTGAGGTACGAAACATCTCACTCTTCATTTTCTTTGTTTCGGTTTGGCGTTTAAGTTTAACTCTGCATTTGTTTGACGTGCACGCGCAGGTCTCTTCGCGTGCTGAACTCAGCTGATGTTATACTCTCGGAGGACACGAGGCACTCAGGGAAGTTGCTTCAGCACTATAACATCAAAACGCCTCTCGTAAGTATCGAATAGCAACTTGTGATTACTTTCCAATTTGCGTGTTCTGATGCGCTTTTGTAGCTCTTCAGATGAGTTATCACAAATTCAACGAATCACAAAGGGAACAGGTTGTGCTGAGAAGGTTGAAGCAGGGTGATGTTGTGGCTCTTATAAGTGATGCTGGAATGCCAGGCATCAGTGATCCGGGTATGGAGTTGGTAAGTGTGTTTTTGCTAGCAAATTTATTGTTGCCGACCAGGTTTTAAATTTTGCGGTGGCGAACACATTTTCCTTATATTTCTTGATAATGTGGAGAATTGCAACAAGTGCGGCTAATTGCTGTCGCGACAACAATTTTTAACCTTGTTGACAACAATAAATTTGCCAAGGCAATTGTAGTTCCGGACCCTTTTTTAGAACCCTAGTTGTGAATATCTCTCTATATGTTTCTTAAGTGCCTGTTTGGTGATTTAGAGGATTTCTTTAATAAAAAAATGCAGGCCAAATTGTGTGTTAGTGAGAATATCCTGGTTGTGCCAATCCCTGGTCCCTGTGCTTTGGTGTCGGCTCTTTCTGCCTCGGGTTTACCTACTGATGAATTTACATTTGGTAATATGCTGAATTAATTGAATTTTGGCATTTATGGTATTTTGGGACCTAAAATAAAATGGCTTTTGTTATGTTTAATGTTCAGTTGGTTTTCTTCCTAAACATTCTGGTTCAAGAAGAAAAAGGCTTATGGTTTCAGCTGATCAAACTACTACACAAATATTTTACGTTCCTCCTCACAAGCTTTCTCAGTTTCTTGAGGAGAGTTCTTCAATTTTTGGTGATGCAAGGTACAGAGAGTTAGCTTAAAAATGGTGTGCACTTATCAGCCTTTTCTTCTAGTTTATATACTTTTTGCTCTCCTCTTTACTTTTCCAGTTGGAGAATCAATTGTTTGCATTTTTTGCAACATATTAATAATTGATGTTCTGAACTGTGATCTATTTGTTTATTTTATCATTCAACTTTAGCGTGAATTTTGACGTCATATGCATTAAACTTTTTCAATAAACAGAAGGAAGTTGTACGAGTAACAGTTTATGTAAGTTTTTAGTTTTTTTGTTATCTGGGATGTAATTACTTTTTCTGCAAACCTACCTTTGGGCAATACAGGATCTCAGAGGTGTGGCTTAGGGAATATTGAATCAGATTGGTTGACTCTTCAATTTGATGATATTGCAGGAAATGTGTTATTGCTCGGGAAATGACTAAGTTACATGAAGAGGTACGTTTGGCATTTAACTCTCTGTAGTCAGCGTTCCATAAGGATGGCACTTGAATCTGTTTATTGGTTATCCCTCCAGTTCATCCACAAATGGATCCAACCAAGCTATCAAATTATAGAAAATAAAAAATGGATTGGATAGGATAGTTTGAGTGAATACATATTGGATGGCTAATGAGCCATCTAATATATCTCTTTAGATCACTGGGTTTATGGCTATAACTCTAATGGATCCAAAGTCTTGGAGAGCCAACCTTGCTTCATCTGTTCATAAAATCAAATTCCATGAAATAAAATTGGAAAATATATTACAGAGGAAAAAACTAGGTTGTGAGAAGAGAAATGAGGAACCTTAGCAGAAAAACCAATACTGAAAAATCGTGTGTGGAAAAGAAAGAAGTTTCCTGAGGAAGAGCACAAATTAGAAAAGAAAGAGGTAGGAGTAGTGTGAGAGGAATGAGAACAATTGATTAAAGAAAACTGAGGAACCTAACAGAGAAACAGAGAAATCTGTTCAGAAAAATATCTTGTAGAAATGAAAGAGGCATTGTGAGAAAGAGCACAAATCTAGAAAAGAATGAGTTGGAAGTGTGAGACGAATGAAAAAATTATTAGTGTCTCAGCAAAAATTGAACAGGGCACTAGTGGAGAGGAAGAGAGAATGAGTGTGACATTTACTATATGCAATGCATTCTTTTCAATTAACTATCATAATATTTCTTGTTACGGTTATTTTGAAGTTGTTGATTCTGCAACTATTTCACTTAATCTGTAGTGATTCAAATAAAGGGGGACTTGTGACACTTAATGGAAACCCAGCAGTATGCCTTTGTTAAATAGAACTTTCTTAACAGTTAGCTTAATCAATATGCAGCATTCCTGCACTCATGGTATTTTTTTAACTGACACAGTAGATATTGATTGTGTAGTTTTGGCGTGGTACACTTGGTGAAGCCAACAAAGTATTTTCTATTCGTCAAGTGAAGGGAGAACTTACTATATTGATTCAAGGGCAAGCAAATTCTAAAGTTGAACCTCCATCTGACATTGAGCTTGAGAGTGAACTAAGAGAACTGATTGCAAGTGGCGAGAGTCTTTCAACGGTAGTAACCTCCTTACATTTGCGTGTGTTCATATTTAGTTTAAACAGAAGCTTCATATATAGTTATATGTTATTTATAAGTCGAGGTAATGAAAATGGTTGTGGATTTGGATGCTGGTCGTGTGTGGTTGGGTGCAAAAGTGATCATCAATTTTCTCTAGCTTTAGAATTAAAAGAAATGGGAAATGAGTAAAAATTATCCATATTATGACGAATATTCATTTTAAACTGAAGATGGTGGTTGCCTTTTTTCTCTTTCTTTTAGTTGATGTTGTCCCATCATTTCTGTGAAAAAGATCCTGCTTAGCTCTGCGAAGAAAACCTCATCCTCATTCGTAATGCGTTTCACAATTCACTCGTGTATCTCTTTCTCTCTTTTTTACTCGCTTAGAATGGACTTTAATCATCCTGAAAATTAGCTTAAAACTATCTAATTTACGTGGCACTTAATTTATTGAGTAGTCACAGTTAATTTCAGCATTTGTTTTATGTGTTTTGTTTAAGTTCAATTGCCGGGTCTGTAATAGGCTGTCAAGTTGGTCACCGGCAAAACATCAGTGAGTAGGAAAACTGTATATTCACTTGCGTTAAGGAAGTTTGGGAAGCAACTTGAAGTGGAAGATGATTCAAATTAGCGTTTTTGGATTATTTCTGCAGGTAAGTTTGATATTTCTTTGTTGGTGTTTCATTGATTACCATATTTTACTCAAGTTATTGTTCTATTAAAGCGTAAAACGATCTATTGTTAACAGCGAAAGAGATTCTCTGCTCAAACTTTCAACCGGTATGGTGATGGGTTTCCTCCTAGAGTGGAATGAAATGATTTGCCCCTGCTGTTGGAGCACTGTTACAGATCATATTAGGAATAGTTGGGCTGTTATACCAAGTCTCCACATTGTATTCTTCTCTACCGAGGTTCCGGTCTTCATGACACAACAAAATTGATTGTAAATGTCTATTCTGGGAAAGATGGCTGTTGGGTTGGTCCGTGCTGGCGAGGGAAATGAATGGCAAAGCTGAATTCCATATTTGCTTTAGCATCTGGCGCCAATTTTATCAGGATTCATTTTACTATTTTTGCACATATTCCATCCTTAATCCATGGAAGACAATCTTCTCCAGTTTTGAAAATTTTGGATGAAATCTCAGCCATTGTTTTATATTAATATTTGACTATTTTTATAGATAAAAGATAGAAAAACATAATGTAAACTGCATACTCCTTCTGTTTTTCGACTGGAGAGGATTGCTGCTTCTTAATCTACACTGCGTTCACACGATAACTCATGCCTGGGCTGGCAGCTTCTGTTTTCCTATTTTTGTTAAAAAAACTTGTTTCGCTTTTGCTATTGGTTTGGCTGGGTTGATATTATGGTTTGTTGAGTAGTATCTTTCAGCCCTTTCCTTTAGGCTTTAGTTGAAGTAGTAAAATATATGACATTGTATGATGTACAAAATTAAGAAAAATAATTTATTTAAACTATCATGCGTTGTGGATTTTATAACAAAATTGGGTATATACTTATGCAGTTTTGCCAATGAAGAGTGTTTAAGTGTTCTGACCTCTTGGTCCACGATCCACCACAACGAAACCAATAACATCTAAATATCTCCGTACTAAAAGCATCTAAGGGAGAATTGTGTCCTCTTCCGGTTTCTCACTAATTTTCACGTCCCCATTCTGTTAGTTTATTTTCACATAATGCCAAACCAAGTCGCTAGGCGACCTGGGTAATTAAAGAGAATAATTATCCGGACTGCAAGTTTATTTTACAATGATGAGGATCTCAGTAGGCAAATCGCGTGGTTTGAGATAATATCCTTTTTGAAAGGGACAAGTTCTTCTGAGAAGGGTGACAATTCATTAGCCAGTAATAATTAAATATAAGCATATATAAATTTAATTCAAGAAAGAGATTATTTGGATTGAATAATTGGTTATTAATGAATGAATAAAAATCAATTAAACATTATTTATAGGTTTAATTATTCATTTGATCCTTGTGGTTAAACAAATATTATCTTAGTTCTTATATGTAAAAATCATCTATTTTGTACTATTTTTTTTATCTTGTCTAATTTCTGAGTTTTAATGGTATATATAAACATAATCGAAAATTACATGTAGATGGCCTAAGCATAAAGTCTGCTTTTGCCGCAGCATTACCTAGTACAGGTCAAATTGATCTTGCCCATGCTCCCTTTTGATGCATTTTACTGTGTCGCCAACTTAAAATACAAAATTCATAAAGTGAGTAGATACCATCTCATCATAAACAGTAATGCACGCTACACCCGATTCTGCTATACCCATGTTACAAATGAAATTATTATTTTCAACTGATCAACAGTTAAAAAAAATTTAAGCTCAAAACATGTGTATTAAACTCTTAACCTATTAACATTATTCACAAATAAGGAGGATTGGAAAAAGTGAAAGAGTGAAAATGGAAAAGATTGAGAAAGGAGTGGAAGTGGAACAGCTGCCTGATTATGGACGAGACAGCCAAAGCAGACGGGCGGTCGGGATCACGGGCACTGCACAGCGACATCTCATGTGCACATGCACATTGCCCTTTTCATCTCCTTCGCGGGCCCCACCACTCCTATAACCATTCAAATTACATGAAAATAAATACATTCCTCAAATAACCTTGCTTAATTACCTACCTCACTCACTCTCTCTCTCTTTCTGTAACAAAAACCCCAACTCCAATTTTATTACCCTCACCCACTCTTCATCCTTCTATTTTAACTTTCTTTTTTCTATGATCCTAGTAACAATAATACTACACTTGTTCTAGACTGCATCACTGCTAATAAAGTTGAACCCATCAAAGGATTTCCTTATTTATCTATTAAAGAGAAAATGTTTTGCATGTTTCTAGCTAACTAACTAGGTACAAATTACATTACATATCATCCTGCTCGGGATGAAATTGAAAAATTTGCTGGCCTGTGGCTAAGATTCTGCGAGGATCGAATTGCATCTTCCTGGCATTGAATTGGGTCCACTTATCGCCAAAGTGGTCCATCCACTCCTGCTGCGTAGTGTAATGGGGCAGGTACTGTTTCACCTTGATCTCCGAACCATGGCAGAATCTCAGAATCTGACGGTTCTGATTAGTCAGGTACTCCAGTGTCTCAGCATCCAATGCTGATCTCAGAAATGCCACCAGGTAAAACACATCCTCTTCTGGTGTCACCACCGAGCTCCTATGGTCCCACCTACACATCACCATCACCAAAATCATCTTTTGGATCTTTCTTTTCATCCATGCAATCATGCTACACACACTACACAGTTGTTGGGATTTACTTACTACTACGTTGTTAACAATCCTTTGACTTGTCAGAGACACACACCCCTTCGCAACACTAGCTACCTTGTTATATTCTTTATGCCTTTCCTTTTTATCTATGCACACTAAATAACATCTATTTTTTCCTTCATCAACACATTATCCTTAATTTTGACATTTTCTAAACTCAACACACGGTGTCTACCGAACTATGTTCAAGGAGAGGACATGGCATCCCTACCATTGGAGGACTGGTCCCTACGGAAGATCTTCTGACAGCCGAATCTCCCCAGTTGAATGATCATGGCCATCCATTTTGTTTTCTTATGGTCTTCACAAAGGGAAAGAAAATAAACGTGTCACTTCCTAGCTGGCTTTGATCAAGATTTTCATCTCCTGTGTTGGCTATAGTACAACCCTCGTGTGTCTCAGTGTCTTTCTACTCACCCACATACCTATAGCTGTGTTTCTTGTTCTTTTCATACATTAATTCCACTTAAATAATTCAGTAAACATTCTTCGGTTTAGGCTTCGCTAATATTTTTTCGAAACAAACAGATTTTGCCATTCATCATTAGCGAAAGATTACAGGTTTTGTTTATATTCCTAATCCATTCGTTCCGACAACAGTACTATCTGTCAATCAATCATGGATACATTATCATTATTAAGTTCCACACTTATTGGGAATATTCGTTGCGGAAAACATATATTATGTTGTTGCACAGATTTTCTCTTCCATATCCTCACAAAACTTCATTCTCTGTCTGTTTCATTACTCCTTTGAATTTACTTATTTACTTACTTCTTTTACTTTCCTCTTCTATCTACTCTATATCTTAATCAAGTTGGACCCAAATGAGGAATGAGATATGGACCTTAACACTGACACCAGATAAGAGGTTGTCAGGAACAGAAATGTCGTTTATATATGAGGAGATCTACACATGCCTGCAAGCATGCAGTGGTTTTATTCTTCATATATGACTAGACACCGGTGAATATGATAAGTGAAACTATATACGGTGTAGTAAATGGATGCATGTAGAAATATGTTTCTGTAAACTTACTTGCTTTTGTTCATAGGGTAGATGAGGATTGGCCCACTTGTCTTATTTCCGAGAATGCCCTTGAAGACACCCTTGTCGAAGTCCCCTATCCTTGATTTTGGAACAAAAAGATTGAGCCATGGATGAGGAACCTCCCATAAACCCTTGGATCTGAGCTTCAACTCTGCCTTATGTACACGATCCAGAAAATCTACGTAAAGCAAGTCTGATGTGAACACCGATGTTGATATGAAATGTAGCTTTTTCAATAGAGCCTGTATTTCCTGTCCACCATAAAAACGTACAACGTAGAAATCTATGAAAATGTCCTTGTCCTCGTTGCAATTTGCAACTGCAATGCACAAACAATCAAAACCCCAAAGGAACTAATGGAATTAATACATGCACATTTGATCTAATTTTAGTCAATTATGTTTCTTTCTTTTATTTTCAAAATCAATAAACTTTAGTCATTTTGCTTTTTTTTATTCCACACCCATCAAGTTTTTTTTATCTAAAATAAAGATTTAGTGAACATTTAACAAAATTTGAAAAATTTTGTGAGTTGTAAAATTATTATTCTTCGGTGAGGAAAAAAACTTGAGATGTTTTTTTTTATCTCTATATATATGTGTTTGGTGGATGAGTTTGAAATAAAAAAATTATTTAAAATAATGTAACTGATAAAATATTTAGAATAAAAAGTGAGAATGTAAAGCTTTTCAAAAAGAAGACCAATAAAATCACATATACTTCAATATAACGACTATAAAATTTAATTAAGCCCCTTATAAATATAAATATATAATGGCTTTTGAAAATATATATAATTGTCTCTATATATACTTGACTGGCATTCGCTAATTTTAATGACAAGATATCATATATTATAGTTATGTTTATAGATCTATATGTGTCCTTTTCTAGAGATAAATAAAACATTTGGGTGTTCATAGATTATTTTTCGAAAAATTAAAAAAGCTAAACATGAAAAAGAAAGGTGGTAGCTAGGGTAGCCGCATGCTTTTGTCGGGACGAGGCTCATTATTTTGAACGGTGTGTATATAACTCTGAGAAGAACTAAGAGAAGTTAAAAACAGGCAAGAGATTATTCTGGTGAACTATTGTGAAGTTTACATTCAATCTTGCGATTGAATCCAGATGCTAGATTGCACAAGATCTTCCACATGTTTTCTTTTCTGTGTTTTCATTGCATTCTGTTGTACGACCACAGACCGGTCTGTGTTTGGCACAGAGAATAATCATATACGAGGACAGCGACACAAGGTTTAAATTCAGCAAATTACGAAAATAAGCCAACAAATGCAATGAAATATCTTTCTCATATACAAGAAAGTGAGATATCGAGAGAAAATGTGCATGTTATACATTATTGTTAGCTGTCTAGAGGTAGTAATCAATTGGCTTTTAGCCAACAATTGACAGATACTGAATTATTAAACCAAGCGTGAATTTCTGAACCAAAAAAAGTGAGAGAATAAGTGAATAATGATGCTAAAGTTATCGTAAGATTTTGACACATTTATTTCTTGTGTTTTAGAATAACTAAATTTCAAGATTTCATTTCCTTAAGAAATTAATAAATAGTTTTATTTTTTTAAAAAAATAAATTATTTTAACTACACTGCCCAACACTTTGTTAACACTCTCTCATTCTACTTTTGTTTTTTGAACGGCACTCTCTCATTCTACTTAAAAAAAAAAAATACTGAAAGACAAATACAGTTAAAACGCAATAATAGACGATTTCAGGTTTGAAAATAACAAATATTGATATTTAAGTTAAACATTCAAATATGTAACTCCCTACGTTTGTTCTTTCATGTTTGTCTGTTAATTTGTTCCGCAAACCAATTTTTTTTTTTTTTTTTTATGTTCAAATCAATGGCATTGAAGGTGTCCTTTTATCTTTGCTTCTTACATATTCTATTGGACCTCTTCTGCATTTATGAGCTGACCTAAACCAAAATCACAGAAACTGAATGGAAAAGTCCGAAGACCTAATTATTACCCATTTATGTTTGATTTAGTGTTAGAAACTTAATCCTTACATTTTCCAATTATAAAAACACGTTTTGATGTATTCTTCTTTACTCTTTATCGGAATCTCTTCCAATATTAAAGTGATGATCAGTATACATAGTAGACTAAATAAGATAGGTTCAGTGAATAAAACTAATGATATATGAATATTTTACGGTAACAGCGCACTAAGTATATGACAACATTATTATAAGTGAGAGTGTGACAAAGAAGAGAAAATCTACATTGGGTTGGGTGTGTACCTCGTCAACAGAATCTGCGTTCTGGTGGTCGTAGTTTTTGGTAATCTCCAAGCAGTACAAAACACCTCCATCAGCGTTGAGGGAAGTGATATTAACAGGGTTACTTGGTGAAAAAAACGAAGACCTCCAATTATTGATCAGTCCTTCATCAACTATAACGAAACCCTCCACATAATCGAATCTCTCCCTCCCTGGTTTCCCATGCAGAGAAATCAGATACTCCTGGTCCTCACAAAACCTTCCAAAATTCGAATACAGCACTCTTATCCACCGCACCTGCTCAATTTTTATCATATATCATACATCTTACACTAACAATTTTAACATCACGTTAAGCAAAAAAACAGTACTTGTATTCATTCTGTCATAATAGACATGTATAGTAACTTTACAATATAATTTTTTATGTATGCAATAAATAATTTTGTACATATTCTTTTATGGATAGTGTTATCAGTTAGTTAACAGAAATTAATTAACTAGATTAGAGAATGTCCAGGCAAGAAACACTAAGAACCCAAACCATCCCTTCGAAAACGACCCTTTTTAGGTTTTGTCGCTGATGTGAAGAAAGATTTTGGAGAAAAGACGTATCGTGTGCCCCTCCTATGATCTCATGGGAGTCATCTTTTTCAACCGACTTTTTCTTGAGATGGAAAAAGGAAATAATATTCATTTTTTACATTCCAAGTTTATTCACACTGGGTACGTTGCTTTTAAAAAAATAAAAAATGACGAGTGCAATGTGTAGTGTATGCATTAAGAAATTACACAGATAAATGTACTATTCATTTGACACACTTTTCCAACATTTTTTGTCTGTTACATGAAATATTATGAGTTGTGAGAGGTGACGAGTGAGTAGGATAACAAAAGAGTGCACACACAATGAATCGGGTGCTGTACAAGTAGGTGCAAGAAAAGGAGACAAAGAAAGAGAAAGTACGTAGGATATAGAGAGAGAGAGACACATACTCTGTGAGGAGCTGGTTCGAGAGCAATTCGAGCCCTTGTGATGATTCCAAATTGTCCAAGACCGCCAAGAACAGCATGGAACAACTCCGAGTTACGATCTTCTGAACATGTCACCAGCTCACCCTTTCCTGTTACACCACTTCCATTATCATACCAACGAGTTACGACACTACTAATTAACCACGCTAAAGACAAACCCGATTCATTCGTACCCAGCACCATGACAAACCAGTGGGACACCGCTGTTTAATTACTCAACACTTTTTTCCCTCTGAGCAACAACTAGTTCGCACCATTTTTTTTATACCAAAACCACCAACTTTGCCAACAATAACACAACAAAACATCCCAATAATATAAAGATGCCCAACAAGCTAAGCATTTCCAAGAAAATTATTACATGCTTCAAATCAGTTATCATCGTAACCACTGAGATTTACATTTACTCTTCACAAAATGATATCTTTAACAGTGAATGGGAATTATATATTGAAAGAATTACCTGTGACGACATCGAGCTCAAAAACATTGGTGATCTGAGGACCGTGATTGAAGGTTTGTCCACTAATTCCAGCGTTGGATAGGGTTCCACCCACAGACAAATACAAGTAATCGGTCCAAGACATGGGAGCCAGCCCATACTCCAATGTTGCACTCAAAACCTCTATCCACAACTCCCCACCCCACACGTCCACATACATTCCTTTCTCACACACTCTAACGCCGCTACCACCATTTCCCATTTCAATCACCACCCCTTTCTTCTCTCGTATCAGCGCTTGCCCGTTTATCGAATGCCCATGTCCCCTCGCCGACACCGCGAACTCCGACTCGAACGCCGCCTTCACCACCCTCGCCACGTCCTCCGCCGTCGCAGGGTGCACCACCTCCGTAGGCGCCCCTCTGCTCAGCCTCCCGAAGTCCACCGAGGCCGCTTCCAGCTCCCACTTGTCCACGCTGAGTCGACCCTCGAGTCCCACATCGAGCAGCTCCGGGAGCACCGTTAATCCGACCGTTACTATTAGACGGCATATGGCGAATGTTAACAGAAGGAGCTTGTTGTTGTTGTTGTTGACGGCCATTAATTTGAAGAAGATAATAATAAATTAGAAAAAGTACCCCACAGGCTAGGTAGCTAGTGTACGTGTGGTTTCACTGAGCAATTAATAAAGATACTTGCATGTCATGTGTGTAGTGTACGATGACGATGCAGCTGCTGCTGCTGATGATGATGAGTTATTGGGTTGTGGGGTTGTGGGGTTGTGGTGGTGATGGTGGGTGAGGGAGGGGAAGAAGAATGTTGGGAAGTTCCAGAGAAGAGAACAAAATCTTGGAACAGCGTCGTGGGTTAACGTAAGCAGGATTTCGCTTTAAAGATTCTGTACGCAATATGCAGAAAGATGAAGATTCTTTTGCACTCACTCAATTTCTTCTATTCTTGCCAAACCTTTCTCCTCATTATTTTCCTTTCTCTTTTTTTAAGAGAAAAAAAACTCTATTTGCAAGTCTATAAGGGATATGCATGTATGTATATGAATGAGAACACGAAACAAAATAAGAAAAGAAATAGAAAGGAGTTGATGTAGTGAGAGAGAGAAAAGGGTTTGGGTTGAAATTAGATAGAAAAACTTTTTGCCTGCGGTGATAAATGGGTGATTACTGTGTCTAGGATGTGAGATACATGGTCTGAATTTATAGGAGAAAGGACCACGAGAAACTGGGTGAAGGTGAGAGTCAAGGCACGTGGATCTTCACGTGAGAGGAGCGAGGCGACACGTGCCTCTCAGTGTGGTAACAGCACATATCTTGGGCCACTGTTTTTAAGTCTTCATCTAATATTTCTAACTTCGGAAACAACAATGGTAATACAGTAAGAGTAAGAAAGCTATACCTTATTTTTGTATGTGTAAGGATTCAACAGAAAGAGAAAGGGAGCAAAAATAAAAGAAAGAAAGAAGGTAAGTGATAGATTCCAGAAACTGGTGGAAAGTGAAGGAGTGAGCTGAAAGAGAACTTAAAATATACAATGGGATTTTGTTTCATGAGTTTTTTTTGGTAAATAAATCATTAGAGATACTATAAAGATAATGTAAGGGTATAATAATATAATAACTTACCATTTCAGAACATCGTTTGAAAAGTAAATAATTTTTACTCCTATAAGACACACTATTTAAAATAATTTTAATTTTGTTTTTGTTTCTACTTGTTACATTTAAATGTCTTTGTCAAGAGACGACTTAAATAGTAGGGATTGAAAAATAGATAATTTTATATTACCTCAATAATAAATACTAAAATAAAAATTTCAATACATGATAGACGTATAAAACAAGATTACAATTTTATAATAACTGTGATAATAATAATATTTGGGAATAAAATAAACAAATAAGATCCAAAATACTTAAGTGAATCAAAATTAAAAAAGATAATGCATATAGAGTTTAATGTAAAATATAGCGTGTTTATTTTGGTTAATTAATAAAAATTATATATATTACTCATTACTTATTGACTGACTCTTTCACATAAATTTTTTTTCTGTCTAAAATTGAAGCAGGCATGGTATTATTGATTTTTTGTTCACTGAATATTTTCTTTTAATTAGATGACTAAAGGGCTTTAAGAAAAAAAAATTCTCTCACACTCAAATTTCTAAAAAATGTGGTGTATATATATAAGTAGTTTTAAAACAAGATGAGCGATAGAATAAATAAAATAATGTTATCACCAGAGACTCATTAAATAATTATAAATTTCCTTGCATTTATCCTTGTCCCAGGTTTCATTGAATGAGTCCCATGTTCGATTGAATAAGGAAATGTCTTGAGGACATATACAAAAAAAATTTATGCAGAAAAACATGGTGAAAGTAAAGGTCCTGCATATCCAAGATTCACCTATACTCAAACTTTTCTCCCATTTTACAGAGCTACAAAATGAACAACCATTGAATAAAAACCAGATGACAGAATAGATTTAATTAATCTATGAATTAACTGTCTGATTGAAGCAGAAGAGTAATTAGTGTATAAATTTGATGACTAGACCCAATTGATCTGCGATTATCTAAGGGTGGTGTCCTTATGAGAAGAGATTAGAGGGTCCAGGTATGGATACGGAGGATCTATGTGGGGACAGTGATTGAAGGATGGTTCACGTGGGTGCAGACACTGCCAAGTGCAAATACATGCTAAGCACCCTCTCTCTTCTTTTTTAGCTTCTACTAATACCATTCTCTTTAATTAGGCACTTGTGCCACTCATCATCAACACTCCGCATAAGCAGATGTACATGTCTCCTATGCTAGCTGTATGTAAATGATAAGGTCATAATCACTGAATTATGTTCCCATTTCAAACCAAGCTACCTTAGCTATAAGGGTCCCAAAATATGAAAATCATAGAATCTATGCCTTAGATTGCATGGAGGCACGTAGTTATACACTTTATTTAATATTCATAATGGACTATACACATTATTCTAATTAATTAAAGATCTTACTTTAACAAACACAAAGGAACAAGTGGTGTTTTGGGTGATTAATATATTCTGCATTACGTATGTAAAACGCTAGCTTGCTTAGTTGCTGCCTGTTGTTGCTGCGTGTTAATCAAACACCTTTATCTGAATTTGTTTCTGCATTTTCATAATGTTTAGCAGTATTATATATCAAAACAAAATCTTCACTAGTTACACTCCATGGAGGAACTGTTTGCGTCTTGGTTTTAGTTCGAAAGGTTTTGAACCTGTGAAGGCGAGAAGCCAAAGTTTCGGGGACTCAGGTCCTTAACAAGGTATCAAATCCATGCTGACGCCATGCACAGCAATTTAATTGTAGTTTCTTTGATTTAAAATTGGATAAGATTAATTTTTCAATCATTAAAACGTTCTCAGATATTAAAACATTTTCAAATTTACGTGGGGAAAATTAATTTTATAACACAAACAAAAGTTGAGGAAAATCAATCTCGGATTCCTTAGAATACTCTTTTAAGAAAAAAACTTTAAGGTCTATTAAAACATTTTCATCATGTTTCGTTCAGATTTATTTTTGAAATATCATCATACTTATAAAAAAATACGTAATTTAGCATCGAGCTAATACTTCTATTCTAATTATACGCACTGTTCCACAGTGAGATGTGACTTCAATCTCCAATCTCATTCGAACAACAAACAAATATCCGTGTTGGGACGGTATGTGTGTCTGTGTTGGCATGGTCAAACTATTTTTGTTAATTATATAGTTTAATCTAAAATTTAAGCTATTTATTTTTGTGTATACTATAAGAATTAATTCTATATCTTCACTTAACTTTAATTACTTCTTTTGTATTTAGATATAAAAGCATTGATATAATTTGCATGATACTTACCACGGTGCATATGAGTCATTGGTTTGTCCATATATCCACCAAATGACTCCTCCTCATAATCCATGGTTATAATTTTGCCTGCACCTGTACGTTAAGTTTCTCGTAATCCATGGTTATAGCTTTAATGATCATCTCTAATATATGTTAACATGAAAAGAAAAACGAAGAGTTCAATTAAGAAAAATCTTTACAAATAAATTGAGAAAATATAAAAAGATTTCTTTTATAATAAGGAAGCCATGCATGTGTGATTTACGCAATCCAACATTTGTCAGTGGTTGTGAGGGACATAAAGTTGATAAGATTGTTTTGTATGGGATGCTTGTTATATTTCTGGATTCACCTTGCACTGGTTTTGCGTACTCCAAGTACTCAGATCTTAATAATAATTTCTTAAAATGGGTATGTAAAACTCTGCTTGTAAGTAAATTAAACTATAACTTACAGAATAAAGAACAATTTAAACTGCTATATATATATATATATATATATATATATATATATATATATATATATATATATATATATATATATATATATATATATATATAATATATTTTTTTTTTT
>Ga0099824_1004375_pt1 | contig 20365 bp, 20 predicted proteins | sample SiratrowhiteBW_FD_76837 | JGI IMG/M metagenome (GOLD analysis project Ga0099824, IMG submission 76837) | Root nodule microbial communities of legume samples collected from California, USA - Siratro white BW | ecosystem: Host-associated > Plants > Roots > Nodule | place: USA: California... | reverse complement strand
GAAAAAAAAAAATTAAGAACATAAATTTTTCACATTTAATCATTAATTTTTCATTAAAAACAAAATAAGGAAAAAAAAAAAAAAAAAAATCTGCAAAATTTTCCAGGTATTAGTTATATGATCACCATGCAAAAAATTGGATTTGATAATGTTAAATAAAGCAGAAGCAATATCATCAGCTTATATAATTTGTAATGCATGGACAGTTTTAATAAAAAAACAACTGGACAATTATTTCATGAGAACTGAACATATTTGGGTTAGGATCCATGTAGACAAGGTGTAAAACTCAGTCAAATTACACTTGTAACATTCTATAGAATACAAATTTAATCAATCCAACCGTTGAATTTTATTATATATCTCAATGATCACATCTATAAAAAAAAAAATCTTATCGAGCCACAATACCTCCCAAAAAATCTTGATTGTCCGGCTTCCCTCATTATAACCACCAGTGTATCGAGTGTTATTCTTCAAATCATCAACATCAATATCATAATTGCCACCTGAAAGCAACTGCATTCCTGTATATCTAAGAAACCTTGCTGGTAAAATGAACTGATTCACAGTGAGAAAAAGAAGATACCTGATTAAATTCACTAGCATTGAATAACTTCAACCAGGATGGAGATATAAGATCAGTTAACCCTCTATAAAATGCATTTGAAAAGGGCAACATCTGCAATTTCAACATTGTCAAATATATACCCATGATATAACAGAGTCTACAGAAGTGAATAACCTTCATTACACTACAGTAAATGATGGAAAAACCTGTTGGTTGAGTTTGTAGTCAGCCATTGCATGCATGTACTGCATCTTGTTCTCATTCGTCACAGAAATATCTTTGCCACCAGACTTAAGTTCAACCACATACCTTTTGCCCAATGATTCTTCAGTAACTGTGAAATCAAGACAGAGCTCCGTGACATCACCGTCATAATTCTGCATGAATGAGAATGTGAACCTTCCAGTACAATGGTAAAATGCCAGAACACGTATACACAGTATCCACCAAAGTCAAACAAACTCAATTTCTAAATTTTAAAAACAATGATACAATTAAATACAGAATGAAGAACATGACTGAAGTTTTAAGGATGTCATGAATAATACTTTTACTGTAGAGTTATATAACATCCAGTTACCACACCTACACAGCAAAAGACACGGACTCTTTGATCAATATTCACATACAATATTATTTATGCTTTTAGTAGGATTGCAAATGGACCTGGTTTGTCTACAGAAGAAGAAAAATCGTAGGGGTGAAGCCATCACCAAACCAAGTTCAAATTCAGAAAACATGGATCCTAATATAAACCAATGAATCGTTTTGAACGTCCTGAATCCTGATTGGTTTTGACAAAATATTTAGAAGAATGAAGCATAGATTTTTCTCATGGTTTACCTTGACATACATAAGATTCCTGTATAGCTCTGGATCAAGTGTTGATAATTCATCAAGAAAACTATATCGTCCCAAAAGCTTTTGTACAAAAACATGGGAGAAAGAGTAATCGAGTAATATCCCTTCATATAGAGCTTTACCAACTACTCTTCCAAGGAATTCAATCATCTGAAGACCATTCTCCAAATATCTGGCAGATGCAGTTGGAATTAGAAGTCTGTCTGAAGTTGAGGTTTGGGAAAAGAGACCATATCTAAGACAAAAGGAAGAGGTGTCAGTTTTTTATGAAGTCAATCCTTAAAGAGGCAATAACCAAGAAATAAAATCAAGAAAGTTTGGAATAGTTTGTCAAACTTACTCAGGAGCAAATGCTGCTTTTGACAAGTCAGTCAGAAACTCTTTAGATAATCCACCATAGTCCAGGCCAGCCTCAAGAAGACCACATTCACTAACAAATGATACATGAATGGATGACTTCAACCTTGACCCAAGGGAATTTAATTGCCGAAATCCATCTTCAACAATATGACCTCGTCGTACTACTATCTCAATGGCCCGTGAACCAGGTTCAGAAATTTCACCAGCCATTTTTCGAGATGCTTTATCCATCTTGATGAATTCCCGAAACATCTCAACTCTATTGCAGTGATAAAATAGATGTTTGAGTTCTTTCTATAATTTATAGTAGACCATATAATGTCTTACACCCAACAAATGACATGATTTTTATGACAAGTTGCAATCAAATATCCCATCTGAACTCAGTTACTCTACTTTTCCAATTTATTTTCTTTGAATATATCTTTCAAATGCTTATCATATAGTGTATAATTGATAAATAAATACAACCACTCATGTAATAAAATATTCACTATTTCATAATATAAATGAGTAATATTATTTCCAATGATTTTCATGAGCATATCAAATTTAAGATAGTTTGAAAGATAAAGAGATATTATCAATAATCTTCAACGGTGTACTAGGTTTAAAGATTTTTCATTTAATCAGCCAGCAGTTGAGCGAACAAAAAATAATATATGAATATATCTTGAAAAGTTAATTTAGTTTACACAAGCTGGGTGACTAGACAACCAAATTAAGATTATCTTTTTAAGTAACTTGTAATTTCTGCTCACATGATAAAATTTAATAAATCAACTCATTTTGGCTGCAACACAAATCATCTAGCTCTTTGCTTATATCTTATCCTTCAAAGGAATCAATTGAATGCAACAACTGTTAAGATATGAAGAACAGAATAGCATAATTAGATAAAACATTTACCAGTCTTCTTAAGGAATTAGTTACCTCTCCTCAAAAGGGAAAACGTGAGGAACAATAGTGACAACAGAACCAACACTCAGTGAAGCTGATGAATCATCATATCTCAGGTTGGCTGCTACAACTTCATGTGTTCTGGCAGCAACAGCAATTGGTGGCCGGCTTTTCCTTGCAGGAGAAAGCCACAAAGCAGGAGGACAAAATGGGTGTCTGCAATCCCTTTCATACAGTAAATGTAAGCATCTGACAGCACAATCCATTAGGGGCTTATTATGATGACCGCCAACATGGGACAAGCCATTGTAAACCAAGGTATTGAGCATAGACGCTATTCTTCTTTGCTGCTCTAATTTGAATGGAACCTAGAAACATTATATTGCTAAAAGTTAGTTTGAAAATGTGAATTAATTGATACTAGAAGGACGGGGACAAGGAGCAACAGATCAGTACCTGTTTCTCATAGAACTCTATGTCATCAAGAACTAAAAGCAGGTGAGAATAGGTCGCACAGAAAAGATGAAGCATAGCAAACTTATCCTTTGGAATGCCTTGTGGCCCATTCCTCATAGGTTCTATGTCCCATATATCTGATGAATCCTCATTCACTCTGCTGGGCTCAGTGTGACTGTCAATAAAATCAGTGCAATCTGTTGCTGCTCGTGACTTACCGGTAAATTTATGAAGTACATTGACCCACTTATTAGACCCATCTTTACTGACTTGTTTTTGTGTCTTCTCAAAGACTTTATGTTTGCTGTTTTCACTTGTGTAATTATCAGAATTATGTTTGTCTCCAGAAAAAAAGGAACCCTCCAGTACGCCCCACAATCTCACAAGAAATCCAGGAGTGAATGATAGCATGTTGAGAACTGATAATGAGCCACGAATTGGACTCAAGACTGAAAATATTCTAAGTACGTTAGAATAAAAAAGTGCAATATCACACAATTCTAGGCTCCCCAGACATTCCGGGCTACTTGAGAGCACAGTCGCAGCCTTGTTATTGGAATCTCTATCAATTGATGCCAAAAGTATTTTGAGATGCCACTGCTGACAAAGAGGCCTAAATTGATCCATGTACGACAATATTAAGGATTCATTGGTTGCTTCACCCTCATGCTGAACTGCATCAACTGGCTGTGTTGAACTTTCATCGTCAGTTTGAAGGGCTTTCCTTTTCTTTCTGACCCATCCAATATTATCAAGACATGCCAGCAGAGCCTCTGATAGAGTAATAACAACATGGACATACAATCCATGGTCCAAACCTTGATTGAAGGATTCATTCTCATTCACTGTTGCTAAGCAGATAATGTTAGCGAGGGCCCAACCAACTGGTGGAATAACCTTGAAAGAGACAGGAATCTCTGATTTGATGAACTCTGACATCTCCATCAAAACTTTCTCTTTCAAAATCTGTCATTGCCTGTCAGAGTTTGATCAGTTCTGATATGTTTAAATCCTAAATCATAGAATATGAAATCATATGATCTTATTGACTTCAGTTGAAAGCTAATGGAAGGCATATTCAAGAATAAAGTTCAAAATCTAATAAATTAAGGCTCGTTATTTTTAATTCCATCTGTCACAGGAAAGCAGCATCTAAATATATATCATCGAGATTTTTTCTTCACCGTCAATAATACAACATATGCTTTAGGCAAAAAATATAATTTATTTGATAATTAAGGGTGAAAATTTCACCTTTCAACTATTATTTTTTCACATTTATACAAAAGTATAGTGTTTCCAGTTAGAAATATTGTATCTATATATTACTGCACAGAAATACTGAAAAATAATTAGAAGAAGAAGAGAATAAAGAACAAATAAAGAGATCAAGTTGTCGCTGAAATAAAAGAGCAGACTAATAATTTAGCAGGCTAAATTGTTCTACTTTAATGCTGCTTACCAATAGAGTCTGGAAGCATGGAAACAAAATAGATTTGTGCTTTAAAGCTGGTAGAAGAACCAGGGGGAGATGTTGCACTAGCCAAGGTATAGTCAGCAGATAAACAATATACTGCTCAGCAGCATGGTTGAAATCCAGTGTATGATGCGCTTCTGCACCATAGTTTGTCAGATAAAAAGGCCGTACAGCTAAAGTTATTGCACTTGCAGTAATGAAAAATTTTTCATCTGCCTGGGTGATGGTCTTTGACTGAGAAGAATGATTCTCTAATGCACTAATATATCTGCCAATAGATACATAACAACCACTTTTATCACTGCCCATGAACTGAATTAAATCTTTCACTGCCAAATCTGCATCAAAGTGGTTGTAATTTGTAATTCCTTTCCATCCTTTCAGATCGGTTAACATTACAAGAACACGCATAGATAGAGATGTAACAATAGTAATATCTTGGGCCCCCGAAGGGCATTCACTGAACTCTGAAAGAATAAGAAAACTAAGAGAAGTCAGCTTGCGTGCCTGGTATCTCCAAATTCTTCTTTCTTCAGTTGTACCAATTGCCAGAAAGCAAAAGTTCAGCTTTGAATCTAACCAAAGACAAAAATAGACCCATTAGCAATGCATTAAGTATGTTAAACAAAAGGAAAAAGGGGGAGTAATGAGGGTGGGGGGACAGCTCTTTTGAACTCTCAAAACTAAGAACAACAGCGCAACAAAAGGTATCTTGGCATTCGTTATTTTGTCATGTAATTAAAATAAATTGACTTGTATAATTGGAAAGTGGACTTCAAATCCAATAAAATAACATCCAAATAAGACGATATACCAGAAGATTTCAGGCTTTCCAGTACGATTGTAAAGCACAGTTTCATAGAATCTATTCTCTTGCAGTGGACCTTTTGATGCTGAGTGGAGATACAGGTAATGAAGAACAGAAATGGTCTCAACAAATTGTTTGAAATCCAATTTGCTGTCATCACACCAGTATAATGACTCACTGCTATCTCCCACTCTTGCTGAAGTTGCAGAGAAACTGTCTTTGTGACCTTGAAGCGCCTCCATACTCTCTATTAACATTAAAAAATAGCCGTTATTTCTCCATTTTTATACAAACAGAAGGCACAACTGAAAATTATAATGTACTAACAAATTGCAGTTCCAACTTTCTATTGTTGTGTTTATAACAAAGTATGCCTCAAGTATACAATGTTTTGTTTTCAATGATTTCTAAGTTCATCAGCTTCATGTATTGAACAAAATAATACCAAGCATAGTTAAGAGCATCAAGTAAAATATCCTAAGAAAACTTGGACATTAAATATTGCATTTCACTTCGTACGTAACCCATTGCTTCTATAAGCAGTCAAGAAATGACACTTAATGAATAACAGCTCACAAACAAAAAAATTGGCATAAAAGGGAAGTCCCAACACTGACTCCATTCTGAAGTCTAGGGAAAGTAAGATGTACACGAGTTGTGAGCATATAGGGTGTTTCCACAACCAGAACTCATGGCCAGGAGATCACATCAAGCTACAATTTTTCCACTGGACCAAGGCTCATTAAGAAAAATGGAAACTTCTAAATGGTAGGCATGTTGTAATAGAGTATATCACTAAGATTCTATCATTCCTCCCTATACTTACTTTCCTAAGAGTTTTCCGTTGTGAAAGACAGTTGTTACATACAGTTGCTATACAACTAATTATTTTTACTCCTTTACCAGATTTCTAACTTACAGCTAAGGCTCGGTCATCTACAAATATGAGAAACCACAGCTATGTCAAAAAGAGAAGAATAATAGTTTTACAGATTCTTTTTTTTTTTTCTCAACCAGAGTTTTCTTCTCTCTCTCAATTTTCTCTTCTCGTAAACTCGTAGTCATAATGTGGCAAACCAGTGTCAGACACTACATTAACACTTTGATTACTTCTAGTTGTTTTTTTATAATTTCACATCGCTATAAAATTTAGTACAATAACAATTAGATAAATTTCAGCATTTTATTATTTCTACAATGATCCATACTCGTTTAAAACACGAATTCTCTCTCTTTGTATAACATTTTTATTTATACTAATTTAACACGATTTTTGTATAAGTCAAATGTATCCTCAGCATAAGACAATCTTGTTTCAAAGAGATAAAGACCATTCTCCCTCCGAATATTTAATATCATTGACTACCTAGGTTTCGAATTTGAAACCACTAATGAAGGTAAATTTGTCCACGAGCTCAATTATAAATTAATTTTATACATGCCGTAAGTTTGCAGTGCCACATAATTTTTAGAATTTACAGTATTCCCGCGCCCAAGTGGTGTGGTAACTTTTAAAATGAGAGAAATGGAAAGAACCTGAATGAAGAGAGCAGCGGCAGCAGCTCGTTTTGCATAATTGCGAAGTTCTCTTTCCTGAGAGACCTTCTGAAGAAGGGCGTCTCGCGTTATCTCCTTCGCACTTGCTCCTCTCAACGATACCTTAACGGCGAAAATTAACAACAACCTCCATAATCAGAACACCGAGTAATGATCAACATTGAATTACTCGAATAATTGATCGCGGAGGCAAATCGAGCGCTCTATTCATGAGAAATTAAGGAGCGAGATTGATCGATTGCATGTAAGAAGAGTGAGTGAGTACCTACCTGCTGCTTACGAGGTGCGTCCATGGAAATCACTAATAGAGCTCAACCTCGATTCTCAATTCCCTTTCTTCCCCTTCTCCATCGCCCTCTTCTTTCTTCCCTTTATTTTTAAGTTAATTTCGGTGTCGAAAAACAAAACCGAACAAGAAGTATGTTTTAAGTTTTATCGTCACAAAAGTTGACCGCTGATTTTCTTTTTATTTTTTTATTTTCTGATTTGTGAAGAATAATATTTTGTATAAAAAAATATAATTAAAAAAAATGCAAGCTTAATAGTTGAGTGTGCGTGTGTGTAAATATATGACAGGGTGTGTGTTTACGCGCGAAGAATGGAGAGTGGAAATTGCAGTTGCAACACAGGATATGGTATTGCTACCGGTGGTGATAGGTGGCACCCAAGCCTCCGTTGCAAATCCTTCAAGGCTTCTTCCGTTCCCCTCCAAACCTCTTTCCCTCTCTTTCCGCCGCAACCTCCGCCATGCCGCACACTACCTACCACCGGACTCCCACTCCCTCATCCACGCGCTCCACGTCTCCTCCCGCGCTGCCGACACCCGACTCGTCAAGACCGTCCACGCCATGCTGCTTAAACTCGACGAACACGACACGCGCCTTTTCAACGCCCTCATCTCCGCTTACCTCAAACTCCGCCTCTTCCCTCACGCGCTCCGTCTCTTCCTCTCCCTCCCTTCCCCCAACGCCGTCTCGTACACCGCCCTCATCTCCGCCCTATCCAAGTGGCCCCACCGCGAGCGCCATGCTCTCAAGCTCTTCCTCCGCATGACGCGCTCCCACCTCATCCCCAACGCGTACACATACGTCGCCGTTTTAACTGCCTGCACACGAATCCTCCACTTCCAATTGGGCCTCCAGGTCCACGCTGCCGCTCTCAAAACGGCCCATTTCGATTCCACCTTCGTCGCAAACGCCCTCGTCTCTCTCTACGCCAAACACGCCCCTTTCCACGTTGCGCTTAAACTCTTCAACCAAACACCGCATAGGGACGTTGCGTCGTGGAACACTATTATCTCTGCCGCGGTGCAGGAATTCATGTACGACACTGCGTTTCGGTTATTCCATGACATGCAGACGACGGATGCGTTTCGAGTCGATGATTTCACCTTGTCGATACTTTTGTCTGCGTGTGCGTCGTTGGTGGAAGGTCAGCAAGTTCACGCGCACGCTGTTAAATTAGGGTTGGAAACTAGTTTGAACGTTGGGAATGGACTCACTGGGTTTTACACCAAGTTTGGAACCCTTGAGGATGTGGAGTGGTTGTTTGAGGAGATGAAAGTTAGGGATGTTATAACTTGGACTCAGATGGTGACCGTGTATATGGAGTTTGGGTTGGTGGATTTGGCTCTGAAGGTGTTTGATGAAATGCCCGAGAAGAATTCTGTGTCTTATAACGCCGTCTTGTCTGGGTTTTGTCAAAACGAGGAAGGTTTAGAGGCGCTGAAGTTGTTCGTCAAAATGGTGGAGGAGGGTTTGGAGTTGACGGATTTTAGTTTGACTAGTGGAGTAAATGCTTGTGGACTACTTGGTGATCCCGGGGTCAGCAAGCAGGTTCATGGGTTTGCGGTGAAGTTTGGGTTTGGATCAAATGTCTGTATTGAAGCGGCTTTGCTTGACATGTACACGAGGTGTGGGAGGATGGTAGATGCGGAGAAGATGTTTCTGAGATGGGAGGTGGAGCAGTTTAGCTCTGTGCCTTGGACAGCCATGATATGTGGCTATGCTCGAAACGGGCACCCAGAGGAGGCTATTTCTCTTTTCCACGTTGGTCGATCTAACGAAAAGGTGATTATGGATGAAGTTGCGGTGACTTCGATGCTTGGTCTTTGTGGAACTGTTGGCCATCAAGATATGGGTGAGCAAATTCACGGTTATGTTGTTAAATGTGGCTTGGGATCTAATTTGGAAGTCGGAAATGCACTTCTTAGCATGTATTTTAAGTGTGGGAACGTGGACGATGCGATGAAGGTACTTCATGATATGGCTTGTACAGATATAGTTACGTGGAATACTTTGATCTCGGGAAATCTTATGCACAGACAGGGGGACAGAGCATTGGAAGTATGGGTGGAAATGCAGGAGAAGAACATAAAGCCTGACCAAGTTACATTTGTTTTGATAATTTCAGCTTACAGGCAAACTAACTCAAATTTGGTTGATGATTGTCGTAGTTTGTTTAACTCGATGAGAACTGTTTATCAAATTGAGCCCACATCCATGCATTATGCTTCCTTCATCAGTGTTTTGGGTCACTGGGGTTTTCTGCAAGAAGCACTACAAACTATCAATAAAATGCCTTTCCAGCCTTCTGCTCTTGTTTGGCGCGCTTTGCTTGATGCTTGCAAACAGCATCAGAATGATATGATTGGAAGATGGGCTGCTCAGAATATTCTTTCCGTTGAACCTAAAGATCCTTCAACGTTTGTACTTGTTTCAAATCTGTATTCTGCTTCTGGGAGATGGGACCGCTCTGAAATGGTCAGGGACGAGATGAGACAAAAGGGGATTCGCAAACACCCAGCTCAAAGTTGGATCATTTCTGAGAAGAAAATACATACATTTTATCCGAGAGATAGATCACATCCTCAGGAGAAAGACATATACAGTGGTTTGGAAATTCTGATCTTGGAGTGCCTAAAAGCTGGATATGAACCTGACACAAGCTTTGTTCTCCATGAAGTAGAGGAGCATCACAAGGAAATTTTTCTATTCCATCACAGTGCTAAACTGGCAGCAACTTATGGGATACTGACGACCAAGCCTGGAAAGCCCGTTCGGATTGTAAAGAACATCCTTCTTTGTGGGGACTGCCATACATTTTTAAAACATGCATCAATTGTCACGAAAAGAGATATATTTCTGAGAGATTCTTCTGGATTTCATTGTTTCTCCGGTGGCCAGTGCTCGTGTAAAGACTGCTGGTGAAACGGTGGTTCTTGTAGCTGGTTATCGTGATTTATATCAGTGGTCTTTGCTGAGTAATTTTGTTAGTTATAGGATAGCAATGTTAGATAAGAGTTGTATGAGAGATTTTTCTGTAGATGTTACTACGAATTTGGTGGAACCAATCATCTAAGGAGAAAATGAGTAAAACAGCAAGAGCAAGTGGAAGAAAGATTCTCCCTTTACAAATGTTTCTGTAAAAAATTTAGGGTTAGAACTGCACAGTTTCATCTGAACAAAGATGGATTTTGTCAGTTTATTGATAACCTTTGCTGTCTTGATCTAACACAGGTATTTACCAACTCAACTTGGGATGTTGTCGGAGTTTCGACTATTGAAATATTTACTCCAACTACATTAATTTTTAATGTTCAGATGACTTTTTTATTCCTGTATGGAAACAGTGTCTCTTTTTTTCCCTGAAAGTTACGCTTGATGTAATATAATAGTTTGATTTGGCATTATTTTAAATGTTTTGGTAGATAAATACCTTTTATCTAACCCAATAACCTTTTCAATCACATTTCGTGTCTCTTGTACCAACTTAATAGATAAAAGCAATTTTTTTGTATAACTCAAATAATATTATTCATTATTTTATAATAATTTCACTATATCTAAATAAAGGTTAATTTTTTTCACATGACTTTCGTAAAATTAATCAAACCTTTTTCAACAAAATTACATATGTTTTAACATATCTATTTTCATCATTAATCCCAACAAACATCAATGTTAGATGCCTACCCAGTTCATCAAGGTGCTTACGTAAAAAAGAAGTTCATAAGGATGTTACTCGAGCCCAAAGTGATGGATATAGTGAGAAAAATCACCCTAATATTGTTTTGGGCTTGATGTCTGTGAAAGAGAGTTGGAAGTCTGGAATTCTAAGTATAGTCATTTCTTTCTGCATCCATATGCACCATCACGAAATTTAAAATTCTAAGTTTGTTCTTATAGTATTAAATGACAGCAAAGGGGATTTTTGGTTTTGTTGATGTATTGTTGTCACTTCTTTGAATATTTTTACACACTTTACATTTGTTGTGGTGTTTGGTGGTGATGCTTAAAGTGTAGAGTGGATATTTATTTTTTGACTTTGTGATGAACTGAAGATAGTAAAGAAAGGAAGGTAAATTATTCCTGAATTGTGCAATTTGCAATGAAATGCAGTCTAACTGACTCATCTGGACTTTATGAGTCTTAAATTCATTGAAGATAAAATTATGTCTCGGATTGCTAAATTTGAGAGACTTCTTGATTACCTAATCTAAAAATAACTTGAAAATTAATGTGACTTCCACAATTGCTCAAATCCTTTGAAAAAAAATACCAAAAAGATTTAATTAAATTCAATACCTACAAAACTTTCACTTCCAGCAATATTCTTTGCTAAATTCAATATTGGAAGCAAGAATTCGCAGGTAAGGACACCAATAAAGATGACGATAAATATTTTGAAGTTTGAAAGAATTATAAAACAAAAAGAAGAAAATGGGTATTTTTTTTTTAAATTTGGGTTTTGGTTTTCTTTTTCACAAAAATACCTTTCTTGAAAAATAGTTTTCAGAATATATTTTAGAAAATAAAATATGGTTTTAGATTTTGCAGGTTTCCCAAAATTTTAATTTTTATAATATATTTTTATTGTCAGAAAATTAAAAAAAAATATGGTTTTAGATTTTGCAAAGTTTCAAAAATTTTAAATTTTATAATACATTTCTATTGGCAGAATAACATTCTTAGTATTCTAATATTCGATCACTAGTACAATTCAAACACGTCTACCAACCAATTTTGGTAATCATAATCGGAGTTGATTTAAAGATATTTTGTTTTTATTTATTGTTATATCTTTAAGCTAACAAGTCTTATTTGTTTTCATTTTAGTTTTGTAGTTAGAGGCCTTTCTCGCTTGTTTAGAAAAAAAAAATTATATTTTTTATAAAGACTTAATTGAGTTGTAACTATTTCATTGAGTATTTAAAATATTATTTTTCTAATTATATATAATTACTACTTGCATCTTCTTATCTCTAACTCATCCACTTTCTCTTTTCAATTTTTTTTTTCAACTCGACAGTCAACTAACTTAAATTAGAGAGAGAAGAGTTAATCAATCAAGTCAAAAGACACAAAAAATAACAAGTTCATCTTATTGAAGATAAAATAAAAAAAATGTATTTAAACGAATAATATTCAATAAAATAAATTTTTAGAAAAATAAATTAAAAGTATTTAATTTATAAACTACTTAAATTTAATTAGAAAAATAAATGTCTGGTATCATATGTTAGCAAAGGAGTCAACCATGAAGCAAGGGAGAGGGTTTTGATGAGAAAGGAAAGACACTTTTGGATATTTCAAGGTTTACCAGACAGAAGTGTCAAAAGAAACAAAGAAATTACTGAAAGGAAATGTGAAGTGGTGACAAAAGCTTGGAACTTGAAAACATGTCGGAATTTAGAACTAAGATGTAAAGTATGTCGGGCTTCTGTAAATGTGAATTTTGTTTGTTTCGTTTTCTATGACACGACTATTAGAATTAGGGGTGATCTACTATATGGTGCATTGCAATTTCCCTAACTTTAAACTAATTCAATTAAGTTTAATTGAGTTAATTTTGCTTTAATTATCCTTTGTGACTAATCGTTATTTTGTTACATTACCATAGTGTTATCCCAGCAAACTACATGACCATGAATTAAAATCCAAAGCATATATATGATGTAGTAAATTAAAAGTTGTCACGAATTTACGTTTAATTTTCCCTGAACCTGTGAATTGAACACGAGAAATGGGCATGCCCACCCTCTCCCACCTCTTCTTACCCTCTTCACAAGAAACATTACGCATGTTTAGTGTTCACCACATCACACCATTCAAGAACAATCTTAGCCAAACAATGTCTTGTTAACGTTAACAATAAGTATGGGAGAAAACATTAGGTTATCTGGTTGTTGCTGCGTGTTGCTCTTCAATTTCGGAAACTATCTATTTTTTTCAATTTTTTGGCTTCAGATCTACTTGTGTTTTGTATATTTAATAATATAAGGGTTAACAATAGGATTCATAGTATTTGTTTAATGGTGGCAATTGAAAATTGTTCTGTTGTTTAAAGAGATTTCGGTGCCGTTGCGTTAAGGAGTCAAATATAAATGAACTGAGTGAACAACACGCTATTTTTGTCTTTAAAATTATTTTATGCGGTTTTTAGAAAGCTTGTGGTGCTTTTTGGTTTTGTACAGAGTTATAGGTTACCTCACTTTTAGGTAGATCGATTTAATTGGTAAAATTTTACTACTTAAATTGTTAAAAAATCATATCTCAAAAGGAAAATTTAAATCAAATTTAAATAATTTTAAAAATATATTTTAGCGTAATCCCAGAAACTACTGTCCAATGAGAGTATAAAACGGTGTATGAATCAAAGCATCTTCTTCATTGTTTGTTACAAAAATACACATAACATGACGAGATATGTCAATTTATAATAATTATAAATTTAAAAAGTTGGATAATTATAATAATTTAGTTTAGTTATATAATATGTATATATAAATAAATAATTAAAGTGTGTATTAAAAATATACCTATTAAAATAATTACATGAAGTGTATGTATAATTATTCGTCAAAGGGTACTAGAATAGTACAGGTACAGCATTGACTAAAAACACTTGGGACTACCAGTGCTTTAAATAGAAATTGTTTACCACTACTCAAATTACGTGCTTTGGAAAACGATATCGTCGTGGTGCGGCCAATTAAAATATTGCTGATTAACGTTTTATTATAGTATGACGTAAAAAATAATGCATGTTTATATTTAGGCAATGTGTTTTAGAACTTTTTCTTAAAAGGTCATTGCTTCATGTTTCTGTTCTCCTTTAAACTTTGAAGAGATTAAGAAAAATTTCAAAACATAATTATAGCAAAGCTCATCCATTAACCCCTCTCTTGTAACCAAATAATGTCACCATACACTGACTAAAAAAAGACACTATACTGTGTGTGATTGTGATTCAGCTGGATGTTTAGAAGAAAAAAAAAAAAACTATAAACGTTTTAGAACATTTTTTTCCCTTTTTATCACAAATTGTAGATTAAGGTTTCTACTCACCCAAATAAAGATAGTGAAATTTTCAACTATGGTTATGGGAAAAATTGTAGGCATTAACATTAAAAAACTTGTAAAAGTGTGTCATCATGGCTTGACCTCTGACTCCCGTTGCTGATATAAATGGGAGGTGGCATGCATCAGAGTTCTGACTTATGAACTTCTAATAAATTACCCTTCTGCTCCTATTTACTTACTATATATGTTTTTCTTTTCTTAGTATTGTGCATTTTTACTCTTATTACTGTCATATTACATTTTTTGGACTTTTATTCTTTTCAATCATTACTACAGTTAGGAGCTGTTTAATTTACAAAACATTACAAAGTTATAAAGTTTAGACGCAAACACTATTTTGAAGTTAAACCAAAGTTATAAAGTTTAGACGCAAACACTATTTTAAAAGGAAACAAATCCTTCTTTTGCCTCAAGATATGACGACATATTTTCTGATAAAATATTATTTTCATATTTTAATGAAATGAAAACACAGCTTTAAGAAAAATAGGAAACAAAAAAGAAAAAATAACTCGACACGTGCACAGAACTTAAGCAAGTCATGAAATTAAAATTAAATAGTATCGTGAATAACCTAACAACAATAATCTTAATAAATATGTAAAAGCTTGATCACTAGTGAATATAATTAAGCTAAAGAAGTTTTTCTGACGAGTTTATTCAATAAAACACTGTTCTTTTCTTCTATAAATTTGTCATTTGTATATTAATTTTTGACATACAAACATATAATAATTATTAATTATAACGTATATGAAGGTGAAAGTAATAAACAACTGTTATGACCAGTCAAACACTTAAAACACATGAGTATTATGTTTTTTAGTGCGCTACACTGTTTATTAATCACAAATTATGTGTTTTATAACATTGATTAAATTATAATTGCGCTATCTTCACTCTTATTCATACTTTTAGCCTATTTTTTAATTTCAGACTCTCTAATAAAACCAACAATCTTAATTACTCTTCAATTTTTTATAGTTTTATTAAAATACAAAAATTAAAATGCGGAAAAAAAAACATATAGGATACCATGTCCGTATACTCTGTAATTTGTTCTCATATATTTCTGACCCAAAACGACACGTTAGAAGGGAATCAAATTAAAGAAACGACACGTGTGGATTAGAAGAGCTTGGTTGGGAGAAGGAAAGAAAATAAAGAGGGGATTAATAAGTGGAACGGTGAGTTGTTGGTAAGAGGAATAAGAGAGGGGTAAAAGCGGAAAAGCAAAAGGTTGCATGCAAAAACTCAGATTTTGAGGACAAAGTGTGAGGACGCTTGGCCTGAGATCGCACCCATTTATTACCAACACTTCAATGTCATATTCCTCACCCTCTGCCACCAAAACCAAAAAACTCTCTTCTAATCTCAACCCTCTTTTTCTCTCTTTTCATTTTTTCTCTCTTCACAAACAAAACACAACCATGTGTTCCACAACCACATTCTAGCTAGACAACAGAAACCACCTGCTTTCTGAATTCTGTAGCAAAAGCTTGAGAAACAGCTCCAATGGATACTGGTACATGGGGTCCAGGGGCATCTTCATCCATGAAGCTCTTTCTCTTCATGGTGCCTCTTGTGCTTGTTGCAGGGCTTGTTTCTGTTTTCGGTCCTAACCCCTCTAGTTGGCTTTTCACTGCCAACCCACCTTCATTATTGAGCTCTGTTACTTCTTCAACTGGTGCTAGTGGTGCTGTGACCACCCCTTCTGAGGTGAAGCAGAGAGAAGGGTTGGTGGTGGTGGCCGTGGATAATCGTGCTGGAGAGAATGTTATCTCTGACGACACTCACTTCAATCTCTCCTCTACTCCTCCATTTTCTGTTCAGGCCATTCAAACACCTCAACAACAAGTGAGAGCTTTTTCTTCTTTTATTACTATAATTCAACCCTTAAGTTTGCCATTTTTGTCTTTATATAAAAGCCATTACAACAGGGGTAGGATGGGACAGAATTTGGATACAACTCTACTTTCCTCCTACAGAATCCAAGTTTCACTGTGATAATCCAAATAATTAAGCTAGTTAAGAACAAAACTGTGCGATAAAGGTTCGAATAAAAAGATTATACGAATTTATTAAGGTAAAACTTGAATCTGATGCTGTATTTAAGTTTTCTTCCTCAAGTAATTAGTTATTCATCTCAGTATTTAACTTTTCTTTCCCAAGTTGCTTGTAATCTATCCTAGTTTTGTTCGGTGGAAAAATAGGTAGCACTGTGGGTTATGGAAGCTTCTGAGATGAAATTTTTGTGAAAATGTCAGATGATTGTTATATTTAAGAAGGAAAGAATGTACAGATAGAAAGAAAAGAATGTAACTAAAGCCATTGAGAATGTTACAGACCAGATACCTTCACTTTTTCTTTAATTTTGCAGAAAAGATATAGGAGTTTGAATAAATTTGTTGTGTGATAATGCCCAAAAGAAGGGAGAAAGAAAGAGATTTTATCTTATTATTATATAATTTGACTGTGTAGTTATTTTGATTCTATTTTTTTTATAGTAAAATTTACAGAATAAGGAGCTGCAATAACTGTTTAAGCTATAGCAGAGGAAAGGAAAAGATCGAGCTCACCTACCACTTGAAATTGTAGAATTTGGAATTAAAAGTTGACATTTAACTGCACCTTAGGCTTTCGTCTACGCACTGCTATTATATTATAATAATATATTTACTTCGTCACAAAAAGAGAAATATATGTGCTTGTTTTCATCTTTTCGAGACAGGTTTTCTCGGTGAAACGGAATTGAAATAATGCAAATTGATATGTCAACTTGGATGTTACATTGTAATTGCTGCTTAAGTGTTGCGATCCAATGAGTTATTTACGTATTTGAGGATCTCAGACCTATGATTTACCACTATCCTGTCCCCTTGTTGAATATAGTAACTTTGTAAATACGCCAAGAAAATGCGTATCCCCATCCTTTGGAGTTCACTTTTCAGATACTTTAGCTGGTTTACAGTGTGCAATTTGTTTCTACAAGTTACCAAACTAAATTTGATTGACAAATATTTGGTTGTGCTTATCTTCTAAATTAGTTTTTGGAACCATTTCCATTTTAGACGGGAATTAGTTCAATTTCTTACCCATTCAACATGATCATGAAAAGGTTTGGCTTTAAGAAACTAGTTGTCAATTTCCTTTTCAAGACAGGGGAATAGACAGGAAGCAACTTGTTGGGTAGAGTATTGTAGTATGGTTGAAATTAAAAATGTTATCCATTTGTGAGTTTTCAATAAAGGTGATGACGACCCATTATTTTATTTACCAGGGCAGGGATGAACAAACCGTTCCCCAAAATTTGGGCAACGTGAGTTCCGTGAATGAGTCTTATGTAGCAGCAGAGAGGCCTAAACTGCAAAGAAAAATCAGCATCTTAGATAGAACTGAAGCAGGTCTAATAAAAGCTCGAGCTGCAATTAGAGAAGCAAGAAACGGAAATCAAACGGATGATGCAGACTACGTTCCTACTGGACCAATGTATATGAATGCCAATGCATTTCACAGGTAAAAGAAGCAAATAACATAAAGAGTTTGTTGGTTTAACATAAGTAAGTAATTTGATTTTTGCATGTGACAGGAGTTACTTGGAAATGGAGAAACAGTTGAAAGTGTATGTGTACGAGGAAGGGGAGGCTCCAGTTTTTCATAACGGACCTTGCAAGAGCATATACTCGATGGAGGGGAATTTCATCCATGGTATTGAGATGAATGAGAAATTCCGAACAAGAGATCCTGAGAAAGCACATGTGTTTTTCTTACCTTTTAGTGTGGCAATGTTGGTCCAATTCGTGTATGTACGTGACTCTCATGATTTTGGCCCCATAAAGAAAACTGTCACGGATTACATCAACGTCATCTCAGGAAGATACCCCTATTGGAACAGAAGCCTTGGAGCTGATCATTTCTATCTCGCTTGCCACGATTGGGTAATTATTATTTTTATTATATTTTAATAATTTTCAGAAAATAATTAATAATTGTAAATTGCTTTTCAGGGGCCAGAGACTTCGCGTTCAGTTCCTAATCTGCAAGATAATTCGATACGTGTGTTGTGCAATGCCAACACTTCTGAGGGATTCAAGCCTTCAAAGGATGTCTCTTTGCCGGAAATCAATCTCCAGAGCGGTTCCATAAACGGTTTGATTGGTGGGCCGTCTGCCTCTAGACGTCCACTCTTGGCCTTCTTTGCTGGCGGGCTTCACGGCCCAATTAGGCCCATTCTTCTTGAACACTGGGAAAACAAGCACGAGGACATGCAGGTTCACAAGTACCTTCCCAAGGGTGTCTCATACTATGATATGCTGAGGAAGAGCAAGTTCTGCCTTTGTCCTAGTGGGTACGAGGTAGCAAGTCCCAGGGTAGTGGAGGCAATCTACACAGGGTGTGTGCCGGTTCTCATTTCGGATCACTATGTCCCTCCGTTCAGTGATGTTTTGAATTGGAAGTCGTTTTCCGTTGAGGTTTCGGTTGAGGACATTCCCAAGTTGAAGGAAATTTTGTTGAGTATTTCTCCAAGACAGTATATAAGAATGCAGAGGAGAGTGGTACAAGTAAGAAGGCACTTTGAGGTGCACTCTCCTCCCAAGAGATTCGATGTCTTTCACATGATCCTTCATTCCGTATGGCTTAGAAGATTGAACTTTAGAGTCCACGATCATCATCAACCACAGCTATCTTAATACCACCATCAACATCTTTTGTTTCTCATTCATATCCCATGTAATAGACTGTCATTCTTTTCCATTGTCAGTAGCAAAAATAATATCTCTATTTGCATAAAATACAAATTTCTGTCGTGGAAATGCATCAAAACCAAACTACTATGGTAGTGTCAGAGGAGCGTTTCTGTTGCCATATAGCAGCTCTTCATAATTGCAACTTTGATTAAAACTGTCAGTTGCATGTCCTTCACCATCTGGTGATTCTAGAGTAACAGAAGCCACAAGGAAGATGGTACCCAAAACATAAAAAGCTAAGCTCTTACATCCTAGCAGTTTTCATTTTTCCCTCTTCTGAGGGAGGTGGCGCGCATAAGAAGCTGCATCAATCAATTCCTAATTTCTTGCCGTCAAATAAAAAGAAAAACACCACTGCTAAGTAAAAGCTAGTTTTCAGAACAAGAAAAAAGATGAGAATAGACTCAATCTGTGTTGTTTAAGAGAGCAAGATTTCATACCTTGAGTCTAACATCCAAATAGAAGATGACCCTAACCAGGAGGGATCCACCATAATAATTTCTTGTAAGAGTTAGTGGCATTCATGTGATCATAAAATATTTTGTACACGTTGCAATAAAACTAAGACATATTTACCTTCCCATTCCATGTTACCCGTCAGTCCTTATTCTCGATTCACAAGTAAAAAAAAAAAGTGAAAAAAGATATTTTAAGATGATAGTTAGAAGAGAATCACGGTTAAAAAAAAAAGAAAAAAAAAGGAAAGTGTCAATTTTATAAATAAATGAAGAATATTAAGGAATTAACCGATGTAATACAACTACTTCTGCTTATTATTAAAAATAATTAATAAAAATAATTAGAAAAATCTTCTTAAAAATATTTTAGAAAAATAATTACACATGTCACAGTAGAATGATATTTCGCATATAATAAAACTAATTCTGCTTATTATTAAAATAATTAATGAAAAAATAATTTAGAAAAATCTTATTAAAAAATTTTGAAAAAATAATTACAGGTATCACTCTATTATATTCGATTCGATTGTTACTCTAACCGATTCTATGATTTTTTACACTAGTTGTAAGATATAACCAATATAAGAGACCGTATGCTTTAACCAACGTAAAATTACATCAGTTAAATATATAATTGATATATAATATTTTATATTACATCAATTTTATCTTACAATACAATATATATATATATATATATATATATATATATATATATATATTTTTTTTTTTTTTTTTTTTATATATTTTCTTATATAAAAAATATATATATAATATATATATATTTTTTTTTTTTTTTTTT
>Ga0099824_1004374_pt1 | contig 20365 bp, 10 predicted proteins | sample SiratrowhiteBW_FD_76837 | JGI IMG/M metagenome (GOLD analysis project Ga0099824, IMG submission 76837) | Root nodule microbial communities of legume samples collected from California, USA - Siratro white BW | ecosystem: Host-associated > Plants > Roots > Nodule | place: USA: California... | reverse complement strand
TTATAAACAAAACACATATATACTTTATATAAATATATATATATATATATATTTTATTTTTATATATATAAAAATTTATATATATATTTATATATATATATATATATATATATATATATATATATATATATATATATATATATATACATTATTTTGATATTTCTTTACGTATATTTCATATATGATCTCTATATTTTTATATACATTTATTTTAGACTAATTCACTCATCTTCCACAATTATATCATAATTGATATGTGCACATGTTCTTTTCTACTTGATGCAAATTTTGTGCTAACAACAATATGCTAACAGAAGAGACTAAATGGTATGTTTTATATTAATTCTTTTGGAGATGTTTAAAGTATGTAATAAATATAAAAGTATATATAATATTGACGGTTGTGCAAAGGTATTCAACGGTCAACACCATAGTCGAATTAAATACACGGTGTTAGCTGAAACTGCTTTAGGACTTTTTGGTATTGAGAATAATGGCCTCCATGTATGGTAAGCTCTTTTTAATGACAAATCAACTCATCAACGACACAATAAATTGTATTGGTTGGCATAGAAAAAAAAAAATAGAAAATCCAGAGAGTGAGTCACGTTAACATGATGATGTAAGCCAGAAAATTTTTGTTAGTTCATAAAATTATTACCAAACATTTGTCTTCTTATCACTTTAAAAAAATGATTGTGAATATTTGTAAAATTGTTTTGGCATTTATATATCACATGCTCCTATGATGCTTCCACCTTCATAGCTCTTTCCACTTTGTAAGGAAATAAAATGGAGTATTAGGTTAAGGAATGAACTTTTCTTTCATGTTGCCACAATTTGGCTAGTTGCTAAACAGCCATCTCTATAATGGGAATTATTATATTAATGTAAATACATGTATTATGAATTGCAAGTTTGTTTGGATTATTTTTCTATAAGTAATTTAGAAGAAACAAAATATAGAATATTTTCTTATAAGTTGAAATTAACTTGTGTATGCATATGCTAATTTTTCATGTTGACTTTTTAAAATGTTAACTTGTAATACTTAAATTAATTTTAATTTATAAAATAGTTTATTTTATTTCTTTATAAATATCTATAAAAGGAATTGATCTAAACAGTTTGGTGGGAAACTTTACAATGTTATCCATCAATCAAAACTTTATTCATCATTTAAAAAATTGGCAAAGTGTGATAGTTACTATTTTTTTTTATATAAAAAACCTAACTGAGTATAAAAGAAGTAAAAAAAATACTGGACTACAGTACAGGTTCCAAGGATTAAAATATTTTAAATGAAAAAGTCTGTGAAAAAAATCATTTGCTTTTGTAAATTTTCAGTTTAACTACTAAGAGTATATAAAAAAAAAAAAACCTTTAATTAAAGTTTTAAATTTGAGTTCTATAGATAAGATGAAAAGCATAAAAACTAAAAGATTAACTTACCTCAAAATTGAAAGAATAGGAAATTAAACAAATTAACTTATTTAATTTATAAATGAAAGAAAAAAACGTTAAACCGTTTATTTAATAAAACTGAAATAATATATTTAATATATCTGAAATTGAATTAATAATATGGAATTGGAAGCTCTGAACTAATAAAACTGAAATTTAAATAAATAAATAAATAAATAAATATTCTTGATATAGGATGAATTAATGTTGGAGGGGTTAGGAATGAGAAACATAGATAAAATATAAAGGATGAAAGGGTATTATAGTGATTCAGTATCTGACAACTGTTTGAAAAAGAAAGGCTGAATTTTGCACTTTTGCAGCTGGTAACTGGTAATAAGAGAAAAGAAGCATCATATTTTTGTTTGACTCTAAGTTCTTTCTTTCAGTACTCAAGTAAATTACAAAGAAGCAATACCTAATTCACTTTTTTTTTATTCAATATTACACCAATTTAATTTTTAATTGAACATAAATATGTACCATATTTATAATTTTGAAGGATTAAATTAAATAGAATATTATTTCAAATGAATAAAAGATTGAAATGTCTTGCATTACGAGATTATTCAGTATTTTTTGTTACATTATTGGATATCTCTTATAAAATTAAAAATAAAATAATTTGACTAATATTTATAGGATTAATTTGGGCCCATCCAAATTGTAAATGATGTATTATTAAAACATGTTCGGATGAATGCTATTTTTTTATAGTCAACTAACAAGAAATTATTACATACTATTTTTATTTTTATAATAATTATATTAAAATTATTTTAATTTGTTTTTTATTAACTAACAGTGTAATTTATAACATTAAAACATCAAAATTAAAAAAAAAACACAACATTTGTTTAATTATTCTGCAATTTTGTTTCCACAGAAATTCTTATGTAAATTCATTTAATCTACAATGTCGGTAATCAATTAATTAATTTTTAAAAAATCTTATTTTACGTTCAAATGTTTGATTGGATGACAAGAGTCTACCTTTTGTTCTCATCTAAAGAAAAAAAGTAGGCTGTGTAAGAATATTATAAAATAACTATACATGGTCCACTCATAAATTATAAATAAATTAACGGTTTTTTTTTACAATAACTATATTACAAGTTACATCAAATATAATTATTTATTAGTGTAAAATATCAATGATGCAGAGGAGTTAAACTCATTTGAATTAGATTTACATTGTGAAAAATTAAATTGCTAATATTTTATTGGAAGATTTATGTTACATGTTGAAGACAGTTTTGCTTGTGTAACACACATTCCACCCACTCTCTATTCTGTTTCTATCCTGACAGGATCACATGCACATGCAGACAACTCCACACCAGCACATCTTCATCCCACATGGATGGATCATGGACCTGTGATCTCTTAGAAGAGCCTACGTGACATCTGACCCACACAAACATTTCACCCCTTCCTTCTTCCCCCACTAATACATTAACAAATTCATAAAAATACAAAAACTAGATTAAATAAAGGAAATACCTTTCTGCCAGCTCTAACCAGATTGTTATTGCACATTCTTAAGATACCCAAAGAAAAATAATATTAAGAAAAAAACACCCTTTTCTCTTATCTCTGTCTCTCCTTCCTTTGAGACAGACATCTTTGCTTTGTTCCTCTGCTTGTTTTGTGTCCACTGTAAGAGTGTGCTAGGTTGTTACCCCCTCTCTTTATCTGCATTGTTTGTGGCTGTTGTCATTATTCTGTGGTTTCCTCTGTGAAACTCATCAAGGTTTTCTCTTTCAAGCTGGGGTGCTTAAGGATTAAGCTTTCTGGGACATTCCTTGTCATCTTGCAGTTTTGCTTTTGCAAGCGCTGAGGAGGTTGTGGGGGTAACTTTGACCACCAAAACATGAACTGTATGCTTCAGTGAGATAAAGTTTTCATCTTTCATGTTGTGAGGACCCAAATCTGTAGAATTTGGGGAAATTGGCTGGATGGTATTTTCTGTGTTTTTATTGGAAATTGTTTACCTGCAACTGGGAAAGCATCTGTCTTTCTGAATGCTTCCCTCCATTTGGGACTACAGAACTGTGGAAACTGTTTCATTCTTTTTGTAATACTGCATATAATTGAGAAAAAGAGAGGAGGTTCTTTTAGTTTATCTTTTGAGTACAACGGATTTTGTTTCAGGACAGTGATGTTCCTTGTGAGCTTGTGAAGTTCTGGATTCTGTATTCTTCTATTTTGCACTAGAATAATATTTCTTTCTCAAAGAGGTTTGAAAAAGTGCTGTGTGAGTAGATTTAAGAGTAATAAATCATACAACTTTATGAAGAGGGTGTAACCGATTGTGGTGATTGTGGTAGTTGAGGGGTCTAGTTCAATTGAAAAGAAAAAAGGTTGATATGGCAGCAAAACTCCTGCAATCTTTAGCAGACGACAATCCAGATCTGCAAAAGCAGATAGGCTGTATGACTGGGATTTTCCAACTCTTTGATCGTCACCATGCTCTCACGGCTCGCCGCACTGCTCAGAAGAGACTTCCTCCTGGTATTCCTCTAATAGGAATATATTCAATTTTACTTATTCAGTTGTGTTCTCAATTTTGTCTTTAGTTTTCCCACTTGGCAATCTCTGATATGATTTATCATTTGTGTCGTTGACTTTATTGATAATTCTGATTACTAATTGATTTTATCACATGGATGCCAATCTTATATCAGTGTTAGCTGCATTTGCATATAGCATCTTCTTTTCTTTTTGCTTTTTTATGAATTAGCATCTGATTTTCACAGTTTGGAAGAGGAGGGGGATGTTTTTGCATTTTTTTTTTTTGTAAAATTTTGTATCATCAGATAATTCGATTAACTCTGTATTCAGTTAATGTACAGGGCCTCGAAAAATTCTTTTTGATAAATTTTTTGAAAGAGATTTTATTTTCTGTAATATTAACTGTAAGTTCAATCTAAATCTTTGTTGTGTTGTATGCGATATCCTCTCTGCAAAATGGTCAGTTGATGTCATTTGCATCACCATTGTTGGCTCTTGGTCATATGTTTGAATTTCATTGGAGTATTTGCCAACTTGCATCTAATGCTTATGTTTTCCGTAGGTAATTCGCACTTCAGTGATGGAAGCTTGGAAAGAGATTCTGATAACATACACCATCGCCAAGCAACAACTGTATGAACCTCCTTTTCACCCACATTTTTAACATATTTTACTGTTTTGCAGTTAAAAATGATTGAATTAGGCTTTAAATTGAGGCAGAAAAGTTTTGTTACCGTATGGGTATCCATTTACTGATTCTATGATATGTTATCCATCACTTATGATTGAATTTAACGGCCATTTATTGGAGACAAATGTAGAAGGTTATGATTTGAGAGTGTTTTAATCATCTTCTAGATTTATCATCTCATCTCATGGACTTCTGCATATCATTTCGTTTTCTTTTTTCATGGAAAAAAATTCATGTATAGTCGACAGATGATTTCTAATGCTGATGCATGTACTTAACTATCGAGAAATGTGACAATATGCACATGAAACTGGACTTATGCAGCAAACTGAATTCATTGCAGGATACTAGCTTAAACAAGGGTGTGAATGAAAAGCAGAGAATTTCAACCGAATCGTCAAGAGCCTCATTCTCTTCTTGTTCATCGTCAGTGTCCTCTTTGGACTGCAAGGCTGAAGCAGAGGCACCATTTGACCGGATCATATTTCCTGAAACTCCTTCAAGGGATGCAGTCATGAACCAACCAACCATCTCTTCCCATTTTGGATGTAACTCCCTTGACCTGAGGGATGTGGTGAAAGATTCTATGTATAGGGAAGCCCGAGGACTGGCAGTGAAGTCTAGAGGCAAAGAAGAATCTGCCATTAATGCCATGAAGCACAGGGATTCACCGCGTCCCATGCAGTTGCCCAAATCTGTTGATGGATCTTATAGAGTTGGAATAGATGGAAAACAAAGTGTGCCTATTGATCTAAAGGAGTCTATCCGAGTCCTTGCTAAACTTAGAGAAGCACCTTGGTATTATGCAGAAACTAAAGAACTTCCAAGATCATCACATGAAGTAAAAGATGGACCCTGGCATTCGATGTCGAAGGATGGTTCTTGGTTTGCTTATGAAGGTAAAGAAATAAGTCGTTTATCTTTTGAATCGCGAGACACCATCAAATCCATGCCGAAACTAAAAGAGCTTCCTAGACTTTCACTGGATAGTAAGGAAGGTTCATTACGCCCTTATAGTTCTGACTCAGCCACTCACCCATCAAGAAACATTTACACTGGCACATCCACATCAAATGACAAATTTCCTACCCTACAACAGCCTTCAACGATCCCCAGTCGTCCACCCGGTGTTGTGGCAAAATTAATGGGCTTAGAAGCCTTACCGGATTCCTCTTTGGCTGGTGACACTCAACCAAGTTCAACTGAAACTTACTCAGCACAAGATAATGGTCAGTTTCCAAGATCATCAAAAAAAGGACTCACCAGGCCACTCCGAGTTTCTCGTTCTCCAAAAGTTTCTTTGAAAGACCCAACTTCCCCTCGGCGAAAAAATCCCGATCTAGTTATGAAACCTGTCTCAAGTTCAAAGTTTCCTATTGAACCAGCACCATGGAAGCAGCAAGATGGAAATCGAAGCTCCCAGAAACTGAATTTAAGGGGTGTAAAAGCTCCAGCTAGAGCACCGGATTCCTTTCCTTCAGTTTATAGTGAGATAGAGAAGAGATTGAAGGATCTTGAATTCAAACAATCTGGAAGGGATCTCAGAGCATTAAAACAGATACTTGAAGCAATGCAAGAAAAGGGACTATTAGAGAGCAGAAAAGAAGAACAAGCTCCAAATGTTGTTGGAAGTCAAAGTCACTATGAACCAAAAGCTACCAGCCAAGATCAGAACACCAGATCAGTAAGGCAACAAAACACTCAGAGAAACAATTTTCTGTCATCCACACTCAAGGGATCTGAATCAGCAAGGGCTTTTGAATCCCCAATAGTGATAATGAAACCAGCAAAGCTTGTTGAGAAAAATGCAATTCCTGCTTCTTCAGTCATTCCGATTGGTGGTCTTTCTGTTTCCCAGAAACACCAGAATGGTGGTGTATATGCAGATAATAAAACCAGTACATCTGCTACTCGAGTAGCAAAAGATCAGTCTCCCAGAAATGTTCATCGGGATGCTTCTGCCAGTTCCATTGATAAGAAAGCAAATGGTAGTAAGACTACAAGATCTGCACAATCTCAATCTAGGTCTCAACATCTAAAAGAAAGTAGCCAAAGTTCAGGGAAGCACTCAGGAAATGTGAGCCCAAGATTGCAACAGAAGAAGCTGGAGTTAGACAAGCGATCTCGTCCACCTGCTCCACCATCAGATTCAACCAAACTCGGAAGGCAATCTAGTAAGAAGGCAACAGAGTCAGGTTCACCAGGTGGGAAGCAAAGACCCAAAACCCTTAACTCGCGGCATAGTGACGAGCAACTGAGTGAGATAAGCAATGACTCAAGAAGTTTAAGTTGCCTGGGGGATGAAACTTCTCTGCAATCAGACAGTTTAACTGTCAATTCAAAGATGGAAGTGGAAGTCACCAGTAGTTTACAGTCTGTTGAACTTGATGACAGCCAAAGCCCATCTTTGAAGGCTGTGAAGCAATTGATTTCAGAGACAGTGCAGAAAGTAGGACTCAACTTTATCTTTATAATCAAGCTTTCTGATTAGCACAATGTGATAAAATTGAAAATTTAAGAAATAGTATATTCCTTTTACCAGTTGATAATGTGCATATCTTGCTTACTGTTCCAGAAATCAACTCCAAGGTTGGATGAGGATGATTCAGTTGCAGAACTCCGAACAGATGCCCCGGAACATCCAAGTCCTATCTCAGTTCTTGATGGATCTGTGTACAGAGATGATATGCCATCCCCAGTAAAGCAGATATCTGAAGATTCAAAAGGTATAGTTTCTGTCTTCTAGATAAAGATACTAAACAAAATTGAAGGATAAAATCTTCCCTTTTTCAGAATCAGATCAGCATTAGGATGGATTGCAAATTTGTCTTACTCTTATCCATTTTATTTTTGAGATGTTTACACAAGTAAAAAGTTGAAATGTTTTCTTAAAAGAGGGACTGACAAGTGGTAACAATATGATAACTCGAAGTTGATCATGCTATTATTGGCACTAGTGCATAAAAATAAACGTAAGATTCGCCCCCTAGAAATTATATTGCTTTCTATTGGATCATTAGTTTTGAATAAGCCTTAAGTGATATGAAGTGAATGTGCATCTAGAATTAGTTGCTGTCAAAGGTAACAGTGGTATTGGTACCATCTAGAGAGCTAGCGCATGCATTAGAGATTGAAAGTTATTATGGGAGCCATGACATTAAGAAACCTTTGGCTTTTGTACATTCTTCCTTGCTTTATTCTGCATGTCCTGAAATTCGTCCTGAAGATTTGCCCAATAAATATCACTTGTATGTGTCATCATGATTGTCCAAAAGTATGTGAAATTTTTTCACCTTTCTAATTATAATACAAATTTTGCAGGTGATGGTGCTCAAGAATCGGAAGACAATGAGATTAAAGATCAGTGGAACTCAGCAGAAAGCCTTTCATTTCACAGCATGGGATCAGGAGAGATCAATCGCAAAAAATTACAGAACATAGATCACCTTGTTCAGAAGCTTCGACGGCTGAACTCCAGTCATGATGAAGCTAGAATTGATTACATTGCTTCCCTATGTGAAAACACAAATCCAGATCACAGATACATCTCTGAAATATTACTAGCGTCAGGCCTCTTACTCAGAGATTTGAGTTCCGAGTTGCTGACATTTCAACTTCACTCCTCGGGTAATCCCATTAACCCTGAGTTATTCCTTGTCTTGGAACAGACCAAGGCCAGTAGTTTGCTTTCAAAAGAAGAAAGCAGCCCCGAAAAAGATGCTAACTTGAAGCTGAACAAAGAGAAATTTCACAGGAAATTCATCTTTGATTCTGTGAATGAGATTCTTGGTGCCAAACTAGGCTCATCCCCAGAGCCATGGTTTCTGCCTAACAGTAACAGACTCACTAAGAAAACCTTGAGTGCTCAAAAGCTCCTTAAAGAACTATGCTTTGAGATTGAAAAAATTGAAGCCAAGAAGCCAGTATGCTGCTTAGAAGATGAAGATGATGATCTGAAAAGCATGCTGTGTCAAGATGTTATGCATGGCTCAGAAAGTTGGACAGATTTTGATGGTTATTTACCTGGGGTTGTCTTGGATGTTGAGAGACTCATATTCAAGGACTTGGTTGATGAGGTTGTGATTGGTGAATCAGCTGGTTTGCGAGTCAAGCCATCAGTTAGGCGCAGGAAGCTATTTGGAAAGTAGTTTGTTCAATTGTTACCTTTCTCACTGATATTAGAATATATGATTTTCTTGGTTCAAGGCATATAAGTTTGCTTATTAGAGCTTTGATTATTTATTTTTTTGCTAAGATGTAAAGAAATTTATTTGAGATACCATGGATTTTTGGCATACATAATACATAAAAACTAAAGGTTCCTTATTTGAAACACCTTTGTGTTTATCTGTTCATCCATATTCATTTGATGGCAATGGTTCTTTATTTTCATGCCATGAATACCTTGCAACTTACGTTACTATTCCAGCTTAAGCCAGTCTCTTGCTGCAGAATGATACATGCTACATGTTTTCATTGTACACTGGTGGTTATGTGAAAATGGATTCCTAAATAGTAGTTACCAGTTTTAAAACTTTGAATTTATGATTTCGTTTTCTAATGGTTTCTTAAACAAATATTTTCGAAATTGTGTAAGTATCTACATTTAAATAACTGATTACTATACTTATATTAATATAAATATTTTAATTAGTTGATTAGGAATAAAGTTAAACTATAATATATAAGTTAGGTACAATCAGTGTTTTTGTAGAGTTAAGTTAAATAGATTTTGGAGAGTTAACCTAACTATTATATTCCTAAATAATTGTAAATATAAGTTGTTGTAGAGTTAAGTTAAATAGATTTTGGAGAGTTAACTAACTATTATATTCCTAAATAATTGTAAATATAAGTTGAAGATAAATATAGATAACTTCCTACTAGACAACTACAATTCTACTATCCTAGAGATTGTCTAGATGCATGTTAATACATTTTTAGTATTTGAAAAGAGATAAATCTTATAATATTCTATATTCTATCAAGTTACACCCTTGTAATAATCATTTGTGATTTATGTACTATTTTGTAATTAACGTTTTACTAATGAAAAACTTTTAAATTTTTTTCGAAAGAGTAATGGATAAAACCTGTTTAGAGTTAATCGATTTATTTCCAAAATGTATTTTATATATTCTGAAAATCCTGTTTTAATAAAAGTCCTAATCCAGAAATTATATTCTCAAAGTTATAAAAAGCTTGTTCCGAAAGATTTACATAGCAGCTAATCTATAACTTACCTTTATGGAAAGTAAAATAATCATTTTTAAAATTACAAGTCATAGATAAATTCTTCCTCCACTTTTATATCCTCTTTCTACACTTTCATAAGAAAAAATTAATTTCCAAAATATTTTTATAAAAATGAATGACTCTCGATTATTTTATTTTATTTATAAAATAAAATAATGACAGGATGACATCCCATTTGCTTGTCATTCCGGATGAAAGCCATCCAATTCATAACATTTGCCATTTATTTTTTTTTTCTTTTCTTACGTATATGCGTATCATGTAGCTCTTTTGTAGGTGTGTGTGGGAGAGGTTAGGTTTGCGAGATGTAGTGGCGTTATGATGATGAGTTGAGAAGCACGTTGCACTTCCATGTAGGAGGGTGAGAGAAGAGGGAAGGTGCGGTGGAGTACTTGGTGTTGTTGGCGGAAGTATGGGAAAGTTTGGTTTAGTGGTGGGGTGGCAGGTGTATGCGGCAATGGTGTGTTGGTGGGAGCATGGTGGTACAAAGAAGTAGTAGAAAGGGTCATTTTGATCATTTTTGTAGGGATATTTTAGGAATTAAATTTTTTATGAAGGTGCAGAAAGAGAGTATGGAGGTGTATGAAGAATTTGTCGCAGTCATAAAGTATGGCCTGCAGGAAGAAAGAAAACCTCAAATCTAGTTAGGACTTTTGTAATATCCGTTAATGTTGCCCTGATTACTTTCAGGACGCCTTCTTCTTGTATCTCCATAATTTCTTACTCCGTAATTTCCTGAAATTCAAAAGTAACCTTCATGAAAAGATTAAGTTATCCTCGCTGAAAATAAGAGAAAGTAACGGTGTATTATGGAAATGGTAGCTGAAAAGGTAAGAGGTGAAACTTGTGCAATGTGGGAAAGAAGGTAAGTGAAGAAGACAGCTATTAGACAGTTCACGGTGATCATGGTGATGTATTCTGATGGCTGGGATGAGTGTTTGTGGTGGCAGTGGCCGAAGACAATGAGGTAAGAATTTTATGTTTTGCTTCCAGATTATATATTCTAAAATCTTGAAATTTTATGATGTAGATTTTCATATTTGTATAATCTGAAATAGTATTTAATTTTTAATATGGAATAACCTAAAATAATATTTAACTTTCAAAATGGAGTAGAAGATTGAATCCAAAATATCTAAAATAATATTTAACTTTTGGACTGGATAGGAGATTGAATCCAAAATACATTAAATATCTACCAGATTTCATACCTTTCAAATTTAACAATGATAGATATATAATGTATTTCAAATCCAACCTCCCATCCGCTGATCGAAAGTTAAATAATATTCTTGATTATACCAATTTAAAAAAAAAATATTTTAAATTAGGTCAATCTAAAAACCCATAAATTATCCAAAAGTCCCCGTTCTTTCACACAGTTGTCACCCACTAATCAAATGTAGTCATCAACAATGAGTTTCAAACTAACAAACGCTTCAATGCATGCTTACCTATGGAAGATTCAATAACAAATGTCCTGACAGCACAAACTGCAGTCTCGCAAACTATCACTTCTACACCACTCTTCAATCCATCATCACCGTCAATTGAAATGCAACAAGTTACAACGCAAACAATTAAGAGGCAGAAATAAAAAAAGAAGGTGCTGGAAAATGCCACAAGATGCAAGAAGAAGCTAACGACGTCCACGAAGAGACCAAAAGGTGTACGAACAAGAAAAGGAGGAGTAGGGGTGAGGAGATGGAGGGTAGGGACGGTTTTAAAATTCTAACCTAGGAGTATTTTTGTCTTTTCATAAAATTATGGAGGTGCAGGAAGCAAGAAGGCTTCTACTTTCGTCCCTTAGAATATCACAACTATTTAAAAGTATGTATGCAGAACCAAATGAAGAAACTATACTTTTTAGAGGAATTTAAAAAATTAAACACATATTCAAAGGACAAAACAAATATTGAAGACTAATAGAAAACATAGCACTAGAAAAAAAAAAAGAAAGCACTAGATTATAATTTTTGAAAACGCAGAACCAAACAAAAAAAATTGATATTTAGTGACCGAAATCACCTTTAAAGCTTTTAATAAATTTAAGTCACGTTATAACATAACTTTCAAGATCATTTTATAATTATGGAAGAAGGAAATAATACCTAATAGACTTGCATCTTCTTTTGTGGATCCAAAAGCTTCATGAAGTGGCTTCAAATGAGACTCTAGTTTATTCTGTTAATCCAAGTTCGACACAACAGTGAAGGACAATAAATTTTGACCAGCTCTAAACTCGCGTTCAGTGGTCACTAGTTTCCAACGGCAAACCAAAAACGTTCCAAGAAGGTCAAAAATTTACGAAAACAACAGAACTAAATGCCCTGCTAGTGAGTCTGGCTGAAGTAGCAGGTATACAGAACTGATAAATTTTAAATCAAAACTGAATGTCAATTCATTCATCAAGTGATTAAACAAATGCAGTGGCTGCAAGATCAATGTGAATGAGAAACTATCTCCACCGCTTTCTCCATGCATTGTTCTGTGAGCAACGATCTTCCCACCCAGTTGATGAGGGCCTGGGCTTTCGGCTTCTTTGAACTGATTCTATAACTCTACTGTAGTAACCCCAGGATGGATTTGCTTTTCTTATTGGCCGTTGGCCAAAAGGATTTTCTGAGACGTAGGTTTTCACATTCTCAGCCATAGCCAGCCCTTCTAGATAAACCCGAAGATCACCTCCTGGTCCTGTGAACACAAGAATGAGAGGCTTAACATGAATTTCACATCAATTTTTGCAAAAGAGTGAAGGGTTATAAAGGAGAGAAAGATGTGCAGAAGACTGTTCTACCTAATTCTGAGTCTCTGGTGTGGAAGTACTGGTAAGAATAAGGAAAAATCGCTGAATGCATCTGAAAATAAATTGCAAGGGTGAAGTGAGAGGAAATATGACAACAGCAGAAAGTAAAGCTTACCGCATAAAAGGAAAAGAAAACGAGAGCTTACAGGATTCATTAGTGCCTTGTAAGGGGAGTCATCTATTAATAATGTGTTTGACTCGTTAAACTCTCCCTTCTCCCATGGTAGATCGGGTTCTTCCTTGTCCCACAACTTTCTAAGTTCCTTGAACACAAGGGGCTTGTATATATTCTCAACAGTAGTGAATCTAGTTGTAGTACAGTGGGACTGATTCTGCATATGACATTATACAAAGATTAATAGCATGTAGAGGAATTCCAAGGAATGAAGATAACAGTAACCATTTACAGGCTGTAACTGCATTTATAATGACGAAACAACAATTATCTTACTAAAATGCAATTATGATTTACAATATCACTCCAATTTGACTTTGTCTAAACCAAAATCCATACACCCCCCCGAAATTCAAACAAAAGGCTGCTATAATTAAAAGGCTGCTAGAGCTATATATCTTCTTGTTGATTGACGATTATTAAACTATTGAGTAACTTCATCATATATTTAAATGCTGCCAATGTATGTTCTATTTGGATACTGATAATTAGAACATAAAACTAATGATATGGAAAGATTATCAATTTGTTTTGATTAACAAAATTTCCTATATAATTTAATATGCGAGGAATTTCAAATCAATCTCAATAACCATTCAACATCTGGCCCACATAAAACAAAAGACCATTTATAGACTAAAATTGTTAATAGAGTACACCTACATAGAAGTGGTACCTAATTCCTAAGACTAGGTTGAGGAAAAGAAATTATTTATTGCAGACTTATATACCTTACCAAAAGCCCCTAAAATTATAGTAAAAGCTACAAAGATTGGATCAGATTACCCAACAAAAGAGCAGTTTGGATGCAGATTTCCCCATAAGAAATTTGATTGCTTCATCAACATTGCTCCTGTCGACAGTGGCAAAGTAAAAAATGTATGAAGACCACTTTTCTATTGCTTAAATACTAATCGACAAGTCTTTGATTACAAGTTAAGCCTGGGTCAAAATAGTAACCAAAAATCAGTCATAGATTAGTAAATACTTGACTCTAGAAGACCATACTCCTACATGAAATCTTTCAAAGCAAAACTCTAGAAAATCCTCACAAAAGGGCCTCTTGTAGACTGCAAAAGGAAAAAAATAGCATCACAGTCAAATTCAACCTAGACCAAAATATGAAATTTGGAAAGAGGAAACCGGATATTTGACCATGTTACCTTTTCTCCCTTTCAGCACAAAATCTGGCTCTGGTTCTGGTCTATATCTTGTACCAGTGACATTAGCACTGACAAAATCAGCAAGTAGTCCATTCACATCAAGGATGAGAAGCTTCTTTCGGTTGCCAGAAACACTTCTGTCTAGTGGAAATTGTGAAATCTTTAAATGATCATCCCTTACTGTGTGTAAGCTTAAATCAGAAACATCGCCTGCACAACACGGATCATTTCTTGTAATCTCTGCATGATCTAGCTGTCTACCATTTGTTTCAAGTTGCTCCACATAAATGTCAACTGCAGATGAGGTAGTCATAGATATTTGCTCATTAATGTTGTCAGTGTTCAACTCTATTTGCTCACCTGCAAAACACACTATAACAATTATAAAATCTTTAAATGATCATACCCTACTATGTCTAATCTTAAATCAGAAACATCACCTGCACAACACAGATCGCTTCTTTTAATCTCTGTATCATCCAGTTGTTTACCATCTGCTTCAGTGGAAAAAAATTGAACTGGATGTCCTGACAGCATATCCAATGCAGGTGTGTAAGCTTTTGCTGCAGTTGTATTGATCATCTTCAGCTCCTTTTCTTCATAATCTACCTGAAAAGAACCCACTTCTTCACAAGTTTGACTTGTTATTGGATCAGTGGAAAAATATTGAATCTGATGTCCTGACGGCATATCCAATGAAGGTGAGGAAGCTTTTGCTGCAGTTGTATCGATCATCTTCTGCTCCTTTTCTTCATGATCTCCCTGACAGAAACCCACTTCCTCACAAGTTTGACTTGTTATTGGATCAGTAGAAAAACATTGAAATGAATGTCCTGACAGCATATCCGATGCAGGTTTGGAAGCTTTTGCTGCAGTTGTATCGATCATCTTCTGCTCCTTTTCTTCATGATCTCCCTGACAAAAACCAACTTCCTCACAAGATTGACTTGTTATCGGATCAGTAGAAAAACATTGAATTGGAAGTCCTGACAGCATATCCAATGCAGGTGTGGAAGCTTTTGGTGAAAAAGTATTCTCTGAAGTACCACTACTGCAATTATTGCCTTCAATAGGATTATGCGTTATCTTCTTCCGTTTGCTCTTCTCATTCTGCTCTGTCGAATTATATTCTACAATTATTTGGCAACTTAAGAAATCAGGCAAAGCTGGGGACTCATGTAATGGGTCTATAGTAGCATCCATCTTCGGTGAAGAATTATCCAGTGAAAAATCAGGATCTTCACACTCAACAGCATTACCTTCTTTCTTCCTTTTCGGCATTTTCCGCTTCTGTGACAGATTTACATCCTCTGTACTAGTTGAATCTCCCATATCCAAATTATTTACTACATCCATCAATCACGGCTCCCAAAATGGCAAAACAACTCCTAGACAAGAAATATCCAGAGGCTCCAAATACACTGCCAAACTAATAGTGATAATCTATGATCACCCAGCAAAAACACCTTTCTCTATATCTAAATATATGTTACATCACCACCCAGCAAATCCAAGTTTCTTTGTATCTATATATCTTACAATAAGCTTCAATTTTTTCAAATTGAATGTACCTGTTGAATCTATACTCCAATCTATTGCCAAAGCCTCTTTCAGCCACTTCCCCTAAAAGCCTGCAAAAATAAACAGTTGACACGAGATCAGCCCAAAACAGCCAAAAAAAGGTTTCAGAACTTCAAATGGTGTTCTAAACAAGGTTTTAAATTAAGGGTGGCAGTTGTGGTTTCAACCCATCATTGATACTGCAAGAAATTAAAGACAAATATTTGACCACAACTATAACCGCCATGCGGTTTCCAGGTGCCAGAAAACCTTGACACTGCCGCCAAAATCAAGACTGCAGATTCATTTTCAAAACCTTGGTCATAAATGCATCAAATCAACACCAACAAATGACAACTGAAAAGCCAAAACACAAATGTTTAGATAAACAGAAACCCAACACAACATTATACAAAAAGATACTTTTTTTTCATTATTCTGAATCCATAATTAACTGCACACAACACTTTTCACCTACTGAGTTTCAACATGAACATCTTTTCTTTCTTATTTTCATTGTGTCTACATAAAATAATATAATATGAAACAAAGTAACAAGCTTTCTTCCAGCTGAAAACAAAAACCCAAAAGCACAACAACGCATAAAGAGGGCTCAGATTCACTTCTTATTTCATTAGCAAAAGTAACAAAGATAGTAAAAAGAAATTAAGAGCACACAGATTTTTATTGAAAAATGAAGAGCGAGAGAGTGATAGATAAAATTCAACCTCGAATCAGCTTCGAGAAGCAACGAGAAAGAGAGAAACTGGTTTGAGATTGAAACGGCGGCGGTGGATTTTGCGAATCTAACAAACTGTTACAGTTTTAGGGTTTGAGAAGGTCACAGCGGCAGGTTTGAACAGCCAAGTGAATGTTATCTTCCAGAGGGGTTCTTAAACACCCACTAAAGCACCAATTACTGATCTTATAAAGGAGCCACCCAATCACACGCAACATTTTATCCATTTTAACAAAGCTTATTATTAATATTGTGTAATTACTAGGTTTGTACTAGGTTTACCGGTGCCGGTGCAAGGTGCCCGAGAATCATATATTTTGGAGGGAAAGTAAGACACGGTGGTTGTGGTTGCCGAACTTTTCTCAGTACGAAATCTGTTAGAAAAAAATTACAAAAATAAACTCTTTATAAAATTACTAGTGGAAACATGTGATTCAGCAAGGTGTGTGTAACATCATTTATTACACTAAAATATTCCTGTGTATAGAAAATAACTCGGTTTGTCAGAGTTGTTTTAAAAGATAATAAGTAAACAGAAATGTTCTTAACATGGATCATTAATTTTAAATGAAGCAATTATACAATCATTGTAGAATAATTCTGGAATTATATTTCTTTTATCAAACTAGAATGTTATTTTTATTTACTAAAGAATAAAGTTATCTAATTAAAATTACTTTGCAAAATCGAATTTTAGTAGTAGTTTTAAACAATATTTAATAAATTAAATTAACTTTTATATATATACTTAAAAATAACCTTACAAATACTAGTGAAAATACAGTGCACATGCAAATGGGTGTCCACGTTTTTTGTTATTATATGAAAATAATATAATTAAATAAGTTATTTATTATGCCCTATAAATATTAATTATACTTGAGCCATATATATATAAGAAGTAAATGCTTAATACATATGGTGATTACTTTAAATAAAGAATAATTTAATTTTTAAATGGGTGAATTAAATTATGCATAACACATTATTAAATGTTTAATACATGTGATAATTACATTAAATAAAGGACAAACTAATTTTTATAATAGTGAGTTAAATTATGCATAGCACATTACTAAATAATTAATGCACACGATAATTAATTTATGTAAAAGGCAATTTAATTTCTATATGGGTGAATTAAATTATGCGTAATACGTTACATAAATTATTATTTGAGAATTGAATATACGCTTCACATAAAATATGGGTGATGGTTTTCTTTCATTCGCCCATCTTTAATTTTCTTCATTTTAAAAGCTTGATCCTTCAGTATATGCAAGCAATTCCATCTTCTCTTATTATTTTTGGTAGGAAAAATATTATTGTAAAATCCCTTGTCAACCCAACATTGGATAATCTAGGCAACGTCAGCACTTTCCAACAAAGTCGTTGACAAGCTGCCGAAAAAGCAACTCCATGGGACAACATAGGTATTCTAATGTTTGTGACCTTCTCCTGGATTCCATAATTTAATGCTTCGTATGAACTTTTGGCACTGACTTTTTTGTATGGACGGATTGATTAATTTTAGTAGAGTAGATTTGATATAAAAAATCTGAAAAATTAAGTTGTTTTAATTAAAGAAAAGATGGTAAAATTTGAAAGAAAAAATTTATAAATAAATTAAGTTTTCTGAATTAAAAAAAAGATGATAAGATTTGATTAAAAAATTATGAATAGTTTAACGTGATTGATATTTTAATTTTTTTATTCATAAAATTGTAAGATTATAAAATCATTTTTTTATTAAAAATAAAATATGATTAATTTGGTTGATATAATTAATGAATTATTTTTTTATGAAATTATAAGTTTATCAATTATTTTAAAATAAAAATTAAATTATTATTGTTACTAATATTATTATTATTATATAAATTTATTTTGATTATTATTATTATAATTTTTAATTTTATTGTAATATAAATGAAAAGAAAATTGAAGCATATAGCTCTAAGACACTAGGCAAGCATTATATCTAAGCTGAATTTTCATTATGTTTTAATATTAAAATAAATGATTTATAATCTATCAATAAAAAAAACACAACTAGTATATCTAACATAATATATGCAGTTACATTTTTAATATTAAACATTCATAACTATAAATAATTTATAATTAATTAGTAAAAAACACAACTGGTTGATTATCTCGCATAATTAATATATATATATATATATATATATATATATGCATAATTCCAAATGATGCAAATCATTACAAATCCCTCATTGTCTCCACCCTTTAAATCAAAGGTTAAACATACTTAATGAATGTTTTTCTTGACTAATAACGAATGAAATTAATTAAGAAATTATTAGGACTAATAAAAATTTGACCTATTAAGCAAAACCACCAAAATAAAAGTTTCTTAAGTGGAATTGATGTGATTTTGAGATGATGTTTCGTGTGAGGTTGTCATAATTAATGTTACTTACAAGTATATAAGATTATAGGTGCGAGAATAAAAATGATTTGGTGGTTGTAACAAATTATAAAAAGATTAAAGTAATCTAAACTGTTGAAATTAAAAATATATTCGAGAAAACTTTTATTTACGAAGATAAAGAAAATATTTGAATTGATAGGTATTCTCATGCTGACTTGGTAGGATGACCAAGTTATAGATGTTCTACTTCAATTTATTAGATAGGATGACGAAGTTATAGATGTTCTACTTCAATTTATTAGGTTCTTTATTAAAGTAATTTAATATAGTGAAAAGTAAGAAATAAAATGTTGTAGCAAGATTAAGTTTTGTGAGCTTTTATATGGCTAAAACAGTAGCTTAAATTTAAAAAAAAAATTAAAATATACCTTATAATTGACAACTAGGCAACATTGCACATTGTTTCTAATCTCGTTTTTCTTTAGAAGACAAAACATATTGAGGTGGATTATCATTTGTCAATTCTAACAAACAATTGGTTGACATATTCATCAAATATTTAAGAGGACTGATGATTGATTATATTTGCATTAAGTTAGGAACATATGACTTATATGCTCTAACTTGAGAGAGAGTGTCATAATTATAGAAATAAAAAGTTGATCTTATATAATCAAAGAAATATCGAAATAAGGAGTGGATTCTATATAATAAAAAATATCTAAATTATATATATATATATATATATATATATATATATATTATTATGATTTTTTTTATTTATTCCTATATCATATCTTTATTATTAAAAGATATCAAATCTTTATTTATTGTATTGAATTTTTTTACCAATATAAATAAAGCACACATGTTCTCTCAAATTGTTAGGAAAAATACCAATACACATAGTTTTGATAAAGTGTTAAAAAATACTAAGTATAAAACATGATCATGTTTCGTCTATAAGATTATAGTATTAAATCAAATAGATCACGTAAGACGTAACTCTTTTGTCTGTATAAGACTAACATTGTATAGTTTTATTTTATGTCCGATATGTTCAAACGACATAAACATGAATTTAAGCTAATCTCGTATCACATGAATGCACACATATATGATTATACTATGTTGTAGAGAATCTCTGTTACTTTCATCTATCAAAAAGATCTATTTAAGTAAAAGTCACATTCATGGTATCTTGGATGAAGAGCTAAAGTTGTTTTTCTTCAACAACTTTTTAATATTAGCATTGTCAACTTTTGAAAGACTATATCTTTTCAAATAGGATGTTAGGTAAAGAAGAAAAAAAGCAATTAATTTTGCATAGAATGCATTTAATGCATCCTTCATGTCAATCTCCAATTTGGTCTGAGGGAAAAAAGTAGGCTTAAAAAAATTTAAGAAAAATTAATCATTTAATTTTAATTTTATTGCTTGTTCAAGTTTGAATTTTATTTCTTATTTTCAATATATATATATATATATAGGTATATATATATATATATATATATATATATATATATTTATTGTGAATTTGTCTTTATAAATTAGTTTTGGTTTGGTGTATTTATGTTTCTTATCACCCTACTTACGTAGTCT
>Ga0099824_1004369_pt1 | contig 20375 bp, 9 predicted proteins | sample SiratrowhiteBW_FD_76837 | JGI IMG/M metagenome (GOLD analysis project Ga0099824, IMG submission 76837) | Root nodule microbial communities of legume samples collected from California, USA - Siratro white BW | ecosystem: Host-associated > Plants > Roots > Nodule | place: USA: California... | reverse complement strand
TTTGTTTAAAAGAAGTTTTGGTTTGCTTTCCCTTTTGGCATGCTTCACATACTTTGTCCTTCTCAAACTTGAGTTTAGGCAAATCAATCACAAGTTCTTTAGATGCAATTCTATTGAAATGTTGCATGTGAATATGAGCAATACACCTATGCCACAACCATGTTTCATCACATTTATAATCAAGCAATTGATTTTAGAATTAATGCAAGTCAAGCATGTACACATTATTGACTCTTTTACCAACAAGGTGAGTTTCTCTTGAGTCTTTACTGGATATGAGGCAGATTTTTAATTGTTAAGCTTCCTTTGACTTTCATTCCTTTGTCACTGAGTTGACTTATGCTCAGCAGATTATGCTTTAATCCTTCAACCAAAAGCACATTTTGAATTGTTAAGCTTCCTTTGACTCCAATGTCACCACTGCCAATGATCTTTCCTTTGTTGTTGTCACCATAAGTAACATATCCTCCATGTTTTAGAGTTAAACCAGTGAGCAAGGATTCATCCCCTGTCATGTGTTTGGAGCAGCCACTGTCCAAATACCACAGCTTCTTGTTGGTTGCACCTTTGTCCTGCAAAACAAAATTATTTTATAAAAATTGGTTCCCTATTGGCTTTGGGTCCAGAACTGTTAATATTACCCTTAGGTATCCACTTCATACGACCAATTGGAACCTCATAAAGTCTAGCTCTACAACTTCTTATAGTATGACCTTTGTTTAAATAGTAGAAACAAGTTTGAAAACATGAGGTATGTTGGCTGCCAGTTTTGAAAAAACTGCTGAGTTTTTTGGTTTTCTTTTTAAACAAGGGTTTGAAACCAATTCCAGCTTTATCAAACACACAATTTTAGGAACCTAAAACAACATTTAAATTTGTCGTTCCCATGGCAAGTTTGGAAGAAGTTTTCACAAGAAATTTTACCTTAGCTTCCAGCACCTCACAGTTTTCACACTTGGCTGGTTTGCTAGACTCATTCTCATAGTCAAAAGATTGGTAAATCATATTTAAGTGTTCAAAATCAGTTTTGCCAATTTCCAGTTCTTCTTCCAATGAGCTGACTCTCTTTTCCAGCCAGTTGTTCAAACTTTTGAGTCTATTGTTTACCCCAGCCAACCTATTTGCTTCCTCATGCGTCTCATGAAATGCTTAAAGCAATGTGTTGTAATTTTTAGACATGGAAGAATTATTTGAGTCATCACTGCTTACCATTGACTCCTCTTTTCCCATTAGGCATAAATTGATTTCTTCTTCTTCCTTTAATGAGCAGCTCGTTGTTGAATCATTTTCATCCCAAGTTATGTATGCTCGTTTTCCTTTACTCCTCTTGCTGAATTTTTTCTTTTCAGCAGTCCTGTCTTTGTTATTCAAATTTGGACATTCAGCCTTGATGTGTCCCTACCTTCCACATCCAAAGCAAGTGAGGTTCGTAGAATGTAAATCAGTTTTCTTTGTGTACCTCTTAGTTTGTTGATTTTTCTCTTTTCCTCTCTTTCTTAGGAACTTGCTAAACTTCCTTGTGAGCATATTCAAAGTTTCAACGTCACTGTCACAGCTTGAATCTGCTTCACTATTTTTTGCAACTGCTGCAGTTTTGAGAGCTATGCTCCTAGCCTTCCTCTCTCCATTTTCCTACTCCTTGAGCCAGTTCATCTCAATCTCATGCTCCCTGAGTTTTCCAAATAGTGCAGTTGTGCTCAAAGTAGTAAGATCCCTTGACTCTGTAATTACAATGGCCTTGGGCTGCCAAGCTCTGTCCAGACACTTTAGCACTTTGATGTTGAGTTCCTCCTTGTCAAAAGTCTTGCCAAGTCCAATGAGGTGATTCACTATGTGTGTGAACCTTTTCTACACTTCTGCAATTGATTCTCCAACCTGCATGCGAAACAGTTCATATTCTTGAATTAACGCATGCTTCCTTGCCCTCTTGACATCACTTGTTTCTTCATGAATGAGTCACTTCTAGGACATCCCACATTTCTTTGGCTGAAGAGCACTGCGAAACCCTGAAAAACTCATCTACATTTAAGGCAGAGGTTACAATGTTCTTTGCTATGCAGTCAAACTGAGCTCTCTTGCTTTCTTCTGCACTCCACTCAGACCAAGGCTTGTCAACAGCAGTACCATCAATCATTTGCTTAGGAATAAAAGGGCCATTTATATCCCAAATACCTTTATCCAGAGATTCAATAAAAAAAGATTCTCATTCGGATTTTCTAAAATTGATAGTTAATACCACTGAACAAAGGAGGTCTATTAATAGTTTCCTTCTATTCATCTCTTACCATTTTTCTGTATTCCAAGTTTTGATATAAAAATCCTAAAAATATTTACTTAATTGAATTTTTACATAATATTTTAATTATGTATTATTTCTTAGGTCTAAATTTATTATAATAGTTTAAATTGTTATGTTACACAAATATTTTAAAAAAGAATAATATTTATTACTTGTGAGACATGTGACCGGTGCACCTTACAAAAACACATTTAAAAATTGAATGAAGTTTTTTGAGAATTTGAATGTTTTCTTCTTTTTTTTATTTTATTTTAAAAAGTTTTCTTTAGTGGTGAATTTTCTTATCTATATCCTTTAATTCTTGAATTCAAGGTAACATGTTCTTTTTTTCCTTTTTTATCTCTATTCTTTTTTACTTTTATTTTTTATTTTTTCTTATTTTTATATTAAAACTAATATAAATCAAATGCGGTTCTCCATAGTGCTTATGCGCCAGTGTCACTGGATTTCTACGGAATTTTTCTTCAATTTTTTTTTTTAAATTGATCAAAATCCTTCTCAACCTCCTCCCATTCACATCAAGTTTGTTTTCATAATAAATAAATTAAAACAAAAATAATTAAATTTAACAAACAAAATAAAATTGATGTCACTTGAACCGGTTGTTAAGTGGTTTTTTCTGAGTAAAAGTTATCAATATTTCAAATTTTGAGTACTACATGCTAACAAAGATTTTATATCTCTAATAATTTTAGGATCAAGTTCCATTATGACGTAGCTCATGGAAAGTTGACACTCACTTAAAAGATATATACATCTAACTCTCAATCAGATAAGATTCCATTTCTTCAATTGTAAAATCTCTTTGACCAGTACGATATACCTAATTTGCATCCTGAGTGTTTTACATCAATTTTAGGACTTAGAAAACTACTTTTATATTAGTTTTTGTTTTCTAGAAAATGACTTTAAATCAATTGTTATTTTAATCAATAAAATAATACATTATACATCCATAACTGGAATAATTGGTTTAAAAAGAAAAATTCATCTTTTATATTAACTTTTAAAATAATAAATTTTGAATACTCTATAAATTTTTCTTTCAAATTAAATATTTAATAAATAAAAAATTCATTAATTTTTGTAGTTATTTTAAGTCAGTAAAATACTTTTAAATCTATCTTTTTTATAAGTTTAACAATTTAAATTTTCATATATTTTACATTAAATTCTAAGATAATCAATTTTGTTTTTGAGTACCCTAAATCTTTCAATCAATTAAAAAAATAATTTTTTTTAAATTATTTGTAGTTATTTTGACTTAAGTACTAAAGTTTGTTTGTTTCCTGACAGAGATAAATAGTAACAATAGTCAAGCACAGAAAACGCAACAATTGAGAAATAAAAAATTAATTAAAATCAAACGATAAAAAAAAAAATTAACGCTCTTCGCATAAAAAGCGAAATTAGGAAAGAAAGTTGTCGTAAATATAATAAAATATTTATTATGTAATAAATACATAGATTATGTAATAAATAATTTATTAAATAATAAATATTTTATTATATTTAGAGATATAACTATTATAATAAATATATATTATATTATATAATTAATTCTTATTATAAATTAATTAATATTTATATTTATATTATAATAAAAAATATAATTATTTATATAATATAACAATACTAATAAATACTGTTATTAAAATAATAATAAATTTATATAATTATAAATAATAATAATAGTAAAAATATTTGTAATAGTAATAATAATGAAAGAAGTAAAAAATATAATAATAACAAAAAATAATAATAAAATTATTAAATAATAATAATATTATTAACAATAATAATTTCGTCATACAAATCAGATCCTAATACACTTTAAAATACTTTTACATTTATCTTTTTATCCAATAATCTTTTATTATAAGAAATATATTTTCATCCTACCATAACTCATGATATCAATACATGTAATTAAATATATCTAGCACATTATTTTTAAACACTCTAGATAATAAAACATCTATCAACTTAATAATGCACATGAAGAATCTCAAATTTGAAGCAAAAATTTATTAAATATTCAAAACAAAAACAAATCATATATAATATATATAAACCTATATTAAATATGGACACTTCCGAAAATTCATTTTCTGAAATGTGTGTATCAAACGCTCTTCAAGAATTAAATTTTCTGCAGTAAAACAAAAGGAAAGATGTGACCTAAATATGGTGGAAAAAGCAATTTCCTCCTACCAAGTGGACCAGTACCAATAACTAAGTAAATTTCAAACAAATTACGAAATGCAATAACAAAATAGCTTGGAAAGCGTATTATATTGAAACAATAACGAATTATCTATCATGACTGAAACATGTTAGAATGCTTTGAGCTAAAAGCAGGTTCACCAACTTCCAATGGCTCAATCTAAAATGGGCTACCAAATACAGCAAAATTCATAATATACCCCAGTTATTTGAAGCAGGTGGGTAAAAACTGTGTCAGAAGATATAACTCTTCAAAGTTTCACTTGAAGTAATTGGTCAGCACAAAATGCTACAATAATGGGGCCTGCCAAATCACCAGCAGCACATCCTGAAGAAAAAGAAGACACGATGAAGCCTATTGAAGTGAAACAAAGAAGAATCAATTCAAGATTTATAAATTGATTTATTCAAAAGTTAATAGTAATTTGGAAGAAAAGTTTATTTCAATTGTCTTCTAATTTTCTTCTTTTCTTTAGGTACTTGTAGAAAAGTTTATCCACATAAGACCTTAAATTGCAAAACTGAAGTAACTCAACAATCTTACCAATCCACTGGCCCAGCGATGGACGAACAAGGGTTGCACCGATTCCTGCTCCTATGGAAGCAAAAATTAAAGATGAAGTGCATCTAACTGTAGTGATGAAAATCTTCTGTCCAAGAACTCCAACTTCATTGGTTTTATCAACATCATTATCCTTGTTCTGCACCTTGAATGCCGAGGAAAAGAATCTATATAAATCAATACCAACTTGGACAAGCCATGATGCTGCAACGCCAAGCATGTGTCCTGTACAAAACAAAAAAAAAAAAAAAGTCAACAGTTAGTTGATGAAGTCAAAAGCTCAGGCAATCTCATAATGAACAGATATTATTCATGGATTGATTTCACCTCTGAATGTTGTTCTGCCCACACAATAGAAGTAAACCACAGTAGGCATGTTCCTTCCAGCCTTGCGAGTTGCCGATCTAGGGATATCTGTTCGAGAAATTTTGATAAACCAATTACAAGTAAGATCTCTTGTAGAGCTCGGAATATAAAACAACCATCTCTCATTAATAAAACTTTAATTGATTTTTCCTGTAGTATACAAAAAACTGTTTTATCAGCGTACCTTTAAGAAGCTTCCATGCCATTCTTTGTGAAACATAATGAACAGCAATTCTTTCTAAAATCCTTCTAGTGGTCACAACGGTTGACTGTTATGGCACCCAATACACATAAAATAATAAGCTTTAAATATGTCTGATCCGTAGAAGAGCAAAAATTAAGAAGTCAAACTAGTTTACTCGATAATTTTAGTTGTTACTAAATAAAAAAGAAAAACCTAATGCAGGGGTGTGCAAATCATCTAAATATTCAAATCCAATCCATTGGAGATCCCTTGTTGATTAGAAATATGATCAAATTATAATATACAAGTATACGTGAACCTCACCTCAAAAAGTGATTTTGTAAAATTGAATTAATCTTAAAGTCCACCTTTTAGGTTGGTAACAAAGTCAAGGTTACAAGTTCAATTCCTACTAACTTAATTGTTGAGGTAAAGATTGTTGCAAGTTGCATCAATTATCCCGTGATATAGGTCACATGGACCAATCACAATTGAATTATGGTACTTGGGCTACTATACTCCTAAGTAGAGAGAGATGCATTCTAACTATTAGTTGTAATTTTTTGATCTAGTAGTAAACACTCGATCCTAACCAGGTTTGTTGGGCCTATCAAACCACCTACAAACATCTAATCGCTCAAGATGTTCATCCTCAACAAAAGCGAAAGTGTTAAAGATCTAGCGTTAACTAGAGATATGATAAAAATATAATATATGAATAGATATAAACCTTACCTTACTAGTCGATTGTGTGAGGTTAAACTAGACTTAAAGTCCACCCTTTAAGACAATCTATCATACTTATCTCTTTAAGACCATTTTAACAAATTTGTTTCAAATCCAAATCCATACTTTTGGATTTTAAATCTGATCCAAATCCAATCATTTCTATTGGATTTTTTTTTTTATTTTAAAAAAATTCAAAAATCAATGTTCTTCCAAAAATAAATGTTTGGTCAAGACAATTTTCCTTTTAGTTTCGGCTGAGCCATATTTTATTCTATCCGCAAAGTGTCTCTTTGGTCAAGACCACAATTAAGTCAATTAGGATGGTCTTGGATGGGGTATCCTTGACTTGGCTTTCGTTTGAGACATCCTCAACTCAACATCAATTGGAGCATCCTCAACACGACCTTGCCTCGAGCATCATTGGCATGCCCTTCATTGCGGCATCCTCACCCTCAACCAACATTAGCCTATTTTCCTATTACAAGTATGAGCAATTTAAAATTCTTATCTAACCTAAAATCTATTATGTGAACTAATTTATAAAAAGCCTACAAATAAATCAATAAACTTAACTAGACCAGTGAGCCACGTAGTCAAAATTGTGTTCTAGAGCGTAAGATTGCATCTGTCTACGATTTTGGTGGATTGCATCCTATTGTCATTGAAGATCAAGATGCGGCTTGTGAGCCAGTTTTTCTATTCTGAGTGGGTTGGGTTTGTGACCCTGTTTACATCCAATCTGATTCAGCCCCAAAAAAGCCGTAATTAAGCACAAAGCTCAATTTCCTTTTTCCTTCTCCTGTCAAAAACACCCTGCGCCTCTTTGGACGGACCTGAAAAACGAAAGTCTCGCTTTTCTTTTCATAGATAACCAAAATTACCCCCCTTTTTCACCTAAAATTACCGCCCATCCAAGTGGCATAATCAAAAAGTTATCACACCTTTTTCACCTAAAACTGCCAATCTTCCTCTAGCAGAATCAAAAATCACTGGGCTCCTTTTACATTTAAGAAAACTACCACTGCACTTTTATCCTTCTCCGAACAAAAATCACAACCTCCGTATTCTCTTTCTCCCCAACGAACTCTCCTTCTCTGTTTTAACTTAGTATTCTCTCATCTATGTGATTCTGCCCCCTTCTCTGTTTTTCTGCAGCTTTCTCTCATCTGTTATTCTGCCCCCAACACATCTACAGAACATCTTCAGGAATCTTTTTGAAGCACACACCTGTGTTCTACACCATTAAAATAACTTCAACTCCTATTCCAACTCCTTTGTCTACACCATTAAAATGATTTCAACAAGCAAGATTATTTACTATAGATGGATCAACGTTTTATAACTAGAATGGATGAGGTTACAACTTACTAATCCGCTGTTTTTTAACTAGGAAGACTGACTATTTTGTAACTAGTAAACTAGGACGGGAATGGAAAACTATTTTGTAAATCCGTACAATATTACATATATCATATATGATTACATACCCATATTGTACTTTTTTTTTGCTTATGATGTTGAAAATAAGTTTTGGCATGTCTTTCAAGTGTCTTATTCTGATTCATTACTTTATATATGTACATATATATAATTATAGATACATACACATATATATATATATATATATATATATATATATATATATGAACTTCCTCAACTTTGTAGTTAGATTTACCGATTTACGATTTATACTTCTCTTACTGATCTTGAGTTAGATCTCGATTTTGACAACCTTGCAATGAGACTAAAAAGGCCAATAATTCTTGCTCACCATATAAATTATTTTTGTTTCCGAAAGATTAATATTGAAAGAAATAAGAAAATTTCAGCAAGCAATAAGTTATTACATTAATAATTGACATGAACTTCATCAAAGATAATCTTGACTGAGGCCTAGTGGTTCCAACTCATGTCCCAACAAGAGATAGCAGACATTACAGTGAACAACTTCCTCAGGGCAAATTATAGGAGTTTTGTAGGTAAGTTGGTGTTGAGACCCTAGATGATCTTGATGATCTGCCTAGACAGTTTGTTTCCTAGACGGTTGTTGAGACATTAGACGATTTATGACTCATTAGACAGTCTGATAACCAAAAAATCATGTGCGGAAGATTGTTGAGACCCTGAACAACCTACCTAGATGGTCTAATAAGTTGATGAGCATAATTTTACTAAGCTTTGATCATAGATTTCTTGGACTAAAATCGATAATAAATCTACTATTTTAATTAGGATTCATATAATTGATTTGTACCTTAAATGTTATTTATGCTAATCTTGTATCTTTAGTCATAGTAGACGAATTGACCAGATGATCTAGTAGGTACATGGAGTAGATGGTCCAACGAACCATCTACCAAGACCCAACTGAAGAAATCACCTTAGCAACATCAAATAATAATAAAGATGAAGGTATAGAAAGATTCTGTTGTGAACGACAAAGAACTAGACGATCTCATTAGATGATCCCATACCATTAGATGACCTTTTAGAGCGTCTACAACTAAGTGCACCAATCTAAAGAGGAAAGATGTTGCACCGATAACCCTGTTACTTTCTAAAGAAGCAAGTTCTTATTCCACACACATCTTCTGCAAGGATATTCTCTCAATTTTCTATAAATAAAATCCTCTACAAAATGCGTCAAAAATATAACAAAATCTTCCTCAAATATTCTAGAATATCTCTCTGCAACAAATTCGATTGTACTAGACCTAACTGAATAAAAATCCAATGTGAATATTGGGAACAAGATTGGAAGCAAAATATTTGGAAAAAAAGTGAGTGGAAATCTGCATCAAATTTGGGAAGAAAATATTTGCGAATTACTCAAAGAAGGAAACAATGGATAATTATAAAGACAATATCTGAGATAGAATCTGAATTCAAGTTCTTAAAGCATAGAAACCTATTGAAAGTTACAAAACTTCAAAGGAAAGGAGAACTCCGCTCTTAGGCAGTGTTCGAGAAATAGAGCATAATAGAATATTTTACTTTTCTTATTTTCTTCGTTGTAATTCTTTCGTTTTGCCTTCATATGGAAAGTTAAACTCTTTGGGTTGATTCTCCATTGATTTCGTAATGAATTTTGAAATTTTTGTTTAATGAAGTTTTATTCTTTAATTTGTTGTATCATATTGTACTTACTATTGATCTTTTTTAATTTTGGTTATGTGGAATTGTTTTTGAATGCTTATTGAGAATTCAATTCTTTTCTTTACATAAAGTTCTTGGTTAGTTCTGATGAAACTCTTTACACTTAGTCAAGATATAGAAGATAAACATCTCGTTGAGAAGATGTTTATAGATGAAGTGAGATACACTAGTAGACACTTGATTGACATTGTTTGATTAAGTTTGACTATGTGAGAAAATTGGAGAATAATAATCTTAAGATAACCAATAAAGAATTCATTCTTGAATAAACTTGAGAGTTAACCTATTTTATTTATTGTTTTATATCGTTTACTTTATTTTTCTACACAACAATCCTCAAACCCCTTTTACTTTACTATTATTACTAACTTTCATTGTTTATACTATCATCTTTTTGGTATTAGACGGTCTAGTACTGTATTAGACGGTCTAAACTGAAAACACATTTAATTTGAACATTAAAACGACAACAATCAAATTTGGCATCGTTGCTAGGATATTCAATTTGAATTTAGTTCTTAGTGTTCTTATTTATATGCAATTTCCTACATTTTATGTTATTTTGCATAATTTTCTTTTTCTCTTTTCTGCATATCTAACTCTGTTTTATTGCTAACCTCATTTTATTGCATATTTTCCATTCTACTTATGTAGTTTTACAATTTTTGCATTTATTAGAATAACTCTACAAAAATAATAATGAAATAAATAAAATAAAATAAAAATTCAGAGTGTCTAATATGTACCTTTAACTCAATTTCAGGAGCGTCTATTAGGCTGTGGTATGTTCATGCATATTTGTATTTATCTGGTTAAGTCCAAGTGAATTACATTCATTTGATCCAGAAATTGAACATACGTACTATAGGCTAACCAAACAGTTTAGTCTGCTTAATCTTTCTACTCATAGGCAGTCTACTTATAGAGCATTAATTGTTTTTCATCACCTATTTCTTCTATTTTTTTTTTCTTTTTCATTTGTAGATATGGACTTAGCTTCTATGAATAATCAACTTTCATATGGAAATTATTCTTCACTTCAACATGTTCAACAAAATAATTATGAAATGCAATGAGTCCTATTTTCAACAGCCACTACAACCTTATGAGTCATATCAACCATATGAGCCTTATCAGCCATATCACCCATATCAGCCTTATCAGCCATATCAACCATATCAGCCTTATCAGCCATATCAACCTTATAAGTCATTGTCAACAGTATTATTGTGATGAATATGACCAAGGTCAACCACCCTTTCAACAATTTGTGCAACCTGTCATTACTCCTCCTAGTTTTGAAAAACCATCTTTAGAAGAGCTTATGAGGCAATTGATTGAAATACAATGGAATCTCAAGAAAGTAAGAATGGTCTTATAAGATTAGGAGAGCAAGTTGCTCACTTGGCTAGACAAGTTGAAAAACTTGCAGAATAAGAAATTTTTAAAGATATTGAAGTTTGCACTACAACTGAAGATTTTGCTAAGAACTGAATTTATGCCATGATTCTTTTTTATTTTGATTTAGAAACTAATACAAATTGTACTTGTGATTTTGATATGTGTATTATATGTGATGAGATTAATTCTGCCATACATCCAATTTCTATTTCATTCGCAGTATCTCTTCCAAGTACAGATGCTTTTCCACAGGAGGAGACATACCCAACAACATTAGATGAATCTACTCTTGACGCTTTGCACATTGCTGAAGTCTCTCTCAACACTAGAGCGTCATCATCTACCGTCCAGCCAACATCACTTGATATAAAGTCACTCCCTTCCCAATTGCTATAGGATTTCAAAGAAAACCAGCTCAGTACATGTGTGGATAAATTTGAGAAGTTGTTGAGCAAAAGTTGAATGTGCTTCAATGTTTACTTCCAATTTTGGATGTTAGTAGGATTTTAGAGTATGTTCACTATCTCTTTTAGTTAGCAAAATAATTGGGAAAATATAAAAGGAAATAACAATTAAGATACAAATAAACCCAATTAAACAAATCCTAATAAAAACAATCGATCTATTATTGATTTTAGTCCAAGAAAGTTATGACCAAAGCTTCTAAGTGTGAGTAAAATTATGCTCATCATAAGTCCCTAGACGGTCTATGACTCATTAGGCGATCTGATGACCAGAACATCATATATGAAGTTTATGCTTTGATGATAACAAAACTTAATTGAATGACTTATTCTAACAATGATCAAACAACTACAGTACACAGTAAACGCTATGAGTATCTACTGGTTGTTTATGTTAGACGATTTGATGAACATGTTGAACACGTAATAGGCTTGTTTAAAATAGTTAATTGTGAAAATCAAAACCTTCTAAATACATATATCGGCTAAAAGTGCGTTCAATCAAAAAGATATTGTATCCAAAAAACAAAAAGATTTGAATCTGAGAAATGACTATGTTCAACCCTGTTTTTTGTATATCTCTAAGATTTATCATTTCCTAAAAAAAATTGTTAAAATTAAATCTTGCAGATATCTTTTTAGTACATTGTGAATATCTCTAAATCTATTTTAAACAAAATCGAATTGAATAATTGATAATCTCAAATACTCTGTTTAAATATCACATATTATCTAGAATGAAAAGATTTTTTTATTATGCTTTTGATTTGATTACAAATTTAATCAGTTGTGACATATTGTGAATATTCTAAATCTTCTTTAAATAGAAACAATTTGAAAATCTCAAGTACTCTGTTTTAGTATAACGTATTCTCTGAAATTGAAAGATATTATGATTATATGTTGATTTGTTTTTACTAACCCATATTGCAAATGCTTTCGAATTAGTTTCTTAAACAAATTTGAAGCAAAACAAACTGAAAGATTGTAAATCTAAGCCTTCTATTGTCTATCACCAAAAAGGCTAAGATACGAAGATATTGCAAAATCCAAATTTAATCAATTCAAGTATCAATGGACGGATTTGGAAAGTTATATAAAGGGATTGAATGTGAACGAATGTAAGAGAGCAAGTCAAGTAATTCCAGTTGTTCAAGTGATCTTGCTAAAGATACAAGAGTTACCTTGAGACTCTAATCAAGCTATTAGAGTATCTAGTCTTTTGGGTTAAGTGCTAAACCATTGTAATTTTTCACATCGCGAAGTTATATGCTCGTAAGTTTTCTTTGTCTTCTCTTTGAGAGTGTTCTTTGTTTTCTTGAGAGTTCTTAATATCAGGAAAGGTTAAGAAGGTATAATCTGGAGAGGTATGAATACTCATTGTAACCTGAAGATGCGAGAATACTCGTAACCTAGAGAGGTGGGAATTCTTATTGTAACCAAGTGTTTTGGTTAGAGGAAGCTCTTAAGCAGTTGCTTAAGGGAACTGGATGTAGTCCAAGTTTGGATGAACCAGGATAAGTTCATGTGTGTTCTCTCATCACTCTTGTTTTTGCACATGCTTTGTTATTTACTAAACAACCTATCTTTATCCACTACGAAAAGAATTCAGACTTCATTCAACCCCTCCCGTTTCCCTTTCTAGAGCCAACTACACCTACAACTGGGAAAGATTGATCTTCATCTACCAACTTGAGGAGGAATGTTGTAAATAGAAGACTATTAGGATAAAAAATATTTGTGGTAATTATGAAAAAGTATCTTTAGAATCTTCCTATTCATTTCAACATATTTTTATTTTCTTTTTAAAGGTGTTGATTATTACAAATAGAGATGATCAAAATGTAATTGTTGTGACTGTTATCAATAAAATAAATTTTTATTTTCTTACATCATTAAGTATAGATATATCTAATTTTCACCATTTTCCGTATTGTCTTCACAAAGTTTTTCCTCCACTTCCAAGTCAACCCGTTCTTCATTGTTTGAACCATCAATGTGCATTGCTCCCCATTGTCAACTTTTTCATCCATCACAAAACACGATCCATTTTGTCTTCAAGTTTCCTGAGGTGTGCATCTTGTAATTCCATGAGAACCTAACTCGCTTTCCCATCTCTGTTTCACTCTACTAATCTTTTCTCGATCGATTCCAATGCAACCTCTACTCTTGTTAATACCAGGAACTTCATGCTCTAAGCAAATGCATGACCAAATGACTATCGAAGGAGCTTTGATACCAATTGTTACACTTGGTACCAACAAAAAGGTTAAGTGGAAAGAATGAACTTTATTAAAATGAAGTACCAATCCACCGGTTATTCACCAGACTCTCCACATTACACTATTTTTCTGTTATTCCCTTCCCAACTCTTCTAACTATATTATATATCTTTCTTTCTTAACCCCTAACAGCCTTAATGAACATTCTATTAGGCAGTTAAAGTACATATGGGTTTAAATTATTTGCTACATAGACCTTTTTAAATCAAAGGTCTCCTATCAACCACATTGTTATCTAGAAGGCATGACATCTTTATGCACAGATCACCATACCCAATATGCTCTCTCCCTTAACAATTTTGTTCATATGGTCATCACCCTACATTAAATATGACCCAAGAATGAATGAATGTTATGTTTTAATGTAGAGAAGGTTGTAGGTTCACTAAATTTCACATGACTAAAACAAAAATAAACAAATAGAAACTGCTACCCCCCTCAATTAACATGTTTATCTAAGTGTATGAAATGAAGACAATCTAATCATGAATTGGAGATGGGGTTCCTACAATACAAGCTGCATATAGCAGCTTAACCGCATTGTCACTAATACTAAACAACAAATCACTCATATCAATATAATACATTGACAATATATTCCAATAATATATTTTACGGAACCATGAATAGAAAAAACAAGATAAAACTCACCTCACGAATGATTTGCTTCACTGATTTTTTGAAGGGAACAACCAGATCAACAGGGTGCTCTTGATCCTCCTCCAAGAAATCCTCGTCATCTTCCATTTCCGCACGGGGCTCCAAAAGAGGCAAATAGAACATCAAAAACGACCTCAGGGAAGTCATTGCAAATGTCCTCAACTCAAAAGCAGAGAAGAGAGGTTTAAGTTCCACATTATACTGCTTGGTACTATATCTTAGTGCATCATATTGGTAATTCTTTTCAAAAGAACTTTGTATACTAGAAATGTAGTCTTCAGATAATGCTGCACCAGCATCACAATAACCAACTGATGACCTGAAAATAAAATAATGATAGGAACCAAGATATTAAACAAGAAAAATAGATAAACTAGTACTGATATGTATCCTTGATCAGAAGAAAACTCCTCCATCTGATGGAATTAGAGAAATCTAAAAAGAAACTATGGATAAAATTAATCATTTTACAAATATGGAAGAGCACTAAGCAAGTAAAAACAAACAAACCCCTGGATTATGAGAAGAGCTAGCCTCCACTCAAAATCACCACCCAAAACCTCAGAATAATTCTTCCCTTTCATTTGGGCACCCTCCCTCCTTATATACCCATTTTTTCTCTCTCTCTCTCTCTCCCGTTTTGCAGTACACAATTCCCATATCAACCTCGCCATTACTGCCACCCAACTATTCCGTTATTTTTTCTTCTTTGCAAACATGACTTATAGGACTAAGAAATAATGTGACGGTTAAAAGTAAATATATGCTCATTGAGCAACTCATAGCACTTATAAAAACATCACACCCTTTCCTCTTATTCCTCCAAAAAGCTAAAATTGGGTCAATGGTAATTCCGTTAAAAATGCCATGAAATCCCCAGATATACAAAGCACACGCAAAACAAATAAGTGTTCAGTATATATACACACACACATACATAACGATAACAATTCTGAGAGATGGTCCATACTATAATTCAATAACATAATAAGAAAAGAGTTGTTGCAACAGGACAGACAATGAATTACTCAAGCAAAATATCTTCTTCGGAAGAAATAGAGAGGAAAATCAAACAAACTTTAGCAAAGTGTTCGATGAATGATGACTGCAAGCCCCTTTAGCTCACTACCTAGAATCTCCAAATGTAACAATTCTAATGAAATATATTCAACCTCTGCAGATCAAACTCCAATTTATGTCCTTGTAATCAAGCATGAAGCACGTTTGCCTTATGTTATGATTTCTTCCCCAAACTGCTCTTAACTCTTTCAAGTAAACAATCGTAATCACAAATAAATTGTTCCACCAAAATTAAAATTATAATAACATTTTTTAAATCTTAGAATTCTTAACCATTTCACAAATAAATGTAAGTGATGAATGGATTCAAATTTATACCAATGAACCAAATCATGCCCAAACAACCCATTTATCCCAAAAAAAAAATATCGAAATTTTCACCATCCTGGCAAACTTTAAATGTACCCAAATCTTCAAAAGTAACACTATCCTATCCTAGATCAATGCCAGTGTAGAAAAGCGGAGGCGGAGCATACCCAAACAAAGCCCTCGAGGCAAAACCAGTCCCCGCAGCAACAGACGCTGCAGCAGCAGTAGCAGCAGCAGAGGCGGAAAAAAGGGCACTAGAAGACTGAAAGGCGTGAGAAGAGTGCAATCCGAAGCTCAAGTTTTGGTTTTTCCTCCACAGATCTAGAACTATAGCTATGCCAGCCATTGTTGGAACTTCCAATGGTTGCAAAGTCTAGCCCACCCCGTTTGTGCTGAGTTGACAGATTATAAGTGAAAAGTCACCTAAATTTTAATAAAAAATAAATAAAATCAATACCTAGACTGTAATCAATTCATAATTTCACACACAATGAAATGGGTGAGACTTGAGAGCGTTGTTTAATCCTATTACATAGACGAAGGCAAAGAAGAATACAAAAATGGCATTGAGATTAGAACTAGAAAATCCAATTAACTTACTCGGAACTCATATGGGTATCAAAAATTAGCCACCAACAATAGAAATAAGAAACCCAGAATAATAAACTCACCCTACTATTTAGAAAAAAATGAAAATTTTAAAAGAAAAGATGAAACATCTCCAGAACCCATATATATCTCACTAACGTGATGCAACTCAAAACACCCCTCCATGAACTTAGGAACACCAAAACTCCAACAAACACAAAAATCAGCAAACCCATTTATTCAAACCCAAGAAAAAATTAAAAACAACAAAACCAGTAAGCTGCAGCCCAAACATATATGAAGGGGAAATTTTCCAAAAATCTCTTTTTTTATGAAATTCCGGAGGCATCAACAACTACGATCAAGTCAACACGTAGGGGGAAATGCTCACAGCGGCTGCCGGCGGCGGCGTCGGCGAGGAGGATGTGCTCAGTGGCTGAGACGGAGGGTGAGAGCTGAGAGGGGTTAGTAATGTCTGAAAAACAAAAAGAGGAAATTAACGATTGTACGAGCATTGCACCACTTCATAGGAAATTTCGTTAGCTAAATTATACATTTTATTTGGGTAGAATTTGGTACTTGAATTTTTGAAGGGCTATAAATTTAATTTTTTTAAATAGTAAAAAATTAGATTTAGGTTTTTAAATATGTAAAAAACAAAATTCTAATATCATAACTTCATGATAACATATCTCTAATTTACTATGGAGTTAATTTTATGATAAAATAGTGTCATAAAATTAACCATATAGTATATTTATATGGCTTTTGATATATTTAAAGACTAAAATAAATATTTTATTACTTTAGATATTAAATTATAATTTTATTACGTGTTTAAGAATCAAATTAATCCGTTATTCCTTTTTAAAATATTTAGATAAGAGTTCAAATTATTTTAAAGAAGTTTAAAGATTTGTTTTCAAATGAAAACTCATTAAACAGAGAAAGAAGTGAAAAGTTGAAAATTCAATACATCAAAACATAAAAAACAAAAAAAAAAATCAACTAAAACTTTCTCTATTCTCGATCGACAATTTGCAAGAAAAATCACTGTAAAGTATCTTTTTATATAATTATAATAATATATTAATTATATACATTATATATGTATATTTAATTACGTTTCAACGTAATTGATTATATATATTATTATATATATTAATATAAAATAATTAATAATAATATAAAAATAGTCATAATTTAAAATAAATAAATATAAATATTTAAAATAAATTATATAATAATAATAATAATAATAATAATTTTTTATTATAAAATAATATTTGTTTTTAAATTTATTATTAAAATTCTTTAAAAATTTTAATTTTTTATTTTAAAATATTAATCTTATTAATTAATAAATTAATATATTTTATAATAAATTAAAATTATTTTTAAAAAATTATTAATTTAATATTTTCATAAACTTTTAAAATATTAATAATTATATTAAATAAATTTATTAAATTTTACTTTTAATTTTATGAATAAATTTATAATTTTATAATTTATTATACTAAAAATTAAAATATTATTATATCTATCACATCATTCACAAACTTTCCACTTAAATCTTACTATTTTTTCTTTAATTCAAATAACTAAACTTTTCAAACACCTTCATCTTAAATCATCTCAAATCTACTTTTTTAAATCTGTTCTCGGATCTAAACACACCTTAAATAAAGGTTGTTTCTCTTTATTTTATTTTTTATCAATTTATATGAGAATTAAGTTACTTCAATGAATTTTAGTGGAAATGGTGTTTTTTATCTTCATTTTAACTTTTGTTAGTGAAATAATTTTATTAAGGAATTGATATTTAATTATTAAATTATTAATTGTTAATTCAAGTGACTAGTCTCCTTAGGATTCTCTAATTTCAACCTTGTGAATAAAACCAAAATGTAATTATAAGGAGAAATTTCGTTAAATATGGTAAATATGGTTAAAAAAATCATTATTTTAAGAAATGTTGAATAGATGAATGGCGAAATTTACTGTCAATGTAATTTAAATCTTTTTCAAATATTTAATCTAGTTTTTGCATTTTACGTTTAAGTTTAAAATTAACATTGTTAATAATATTATCTATATCTATCATTATTAATAAAGAAAAATTATTTTTGTAATATTTTTTACTATACACGTTTTATGTGGTCTTATTCTTATGACTATAATTTATTTTATTGATTTTATTATTTTGTGAGAAATTATTTATGATAAATAATATTTATACTTGAATGTGTATATTTTTGTATTAATTATTATTAATAATCATAATATTTATTCTTGAATGTTGGGTCTTTTCGTCCATTGTCACGCACTTAATATTTTAGAGCTAAATTTTGACACCAATTATTATACTAGGAAAAACATAAAAAGAAAGAGTTGAATTTTATTTTTGAAACATCTAACGCACTTTTCACGGATATCATCTAATATGAAATATCTAGACAATAGATTTATAAATAAATTAATTAGTTAATTATGGTAATTGTATATGATGTAGTGTATCAGACGAAACTATTTAAACATAACAAATTTGCTTATATAAAAATGTTTTAGTTATAAATAATATTATAATAACTTTCCTTCTTTATTAGTACAAATATTAATAATATGTAAAGTAGAGAGATAGAGAAAGAGAGAATACATTGTAACTTCTGTACTAGTTCGTCTAATCAAACAAATTACGCCCCGTTCTTAATCTACTAATTGAGTTCCACTAAACAGACTTGAGTATTCTCTGGGCACATAGTCATTTCTAGCTAATCCCTTAAGTATTCTTGACATAAGTTACTCTTGACTTAATTGAGTACTATTTGGCTTCATAGTCACTCTAGTTGACTATTGAGTATGTTTTACTCAAGCTACTCTTGCCTAACCACTGAGTATCCTTTGAACATCAACCACTCCTAGCTCATAATTGAGTATTTTTTGCCAACCACTCCTAACTAAGATGAAGAACTTGTATACATGACGTTCAAGTGTCACGTTGAAGCTTTATTGGAGAGAATGATTGTTTGAAGACATATGAAGAATTTGATTACTCTCTCAATTAAGTGATTGAACACCAATAGTGTTCTTTTATGAAGCTTTAGATGGACAAAAAAATTTGAGCAATGTTTCGACACTATACAACGTGGTCTCACCTTTTCTTCTTCTCCTTGAGATGATTTATATAGGCTTTAAAGAAAATGACTGTTGTGAATCCGTTTTTGCTCGTTGAATCAACTTCAGTTCTTTTGTGTGTACTTCTTTCGTCTGATGGGCTTGCTTAACTAGACTGCATTGAATGCTCTCTTATTCTTTATGTAATCTTTCAAATAATTGGATCAAGTTATCTTTCTTGGAAAGTGTGCCTTGGTTTGATTTGCCTACTTGTGCATAGTCGTACGAGGCATATATCCCTTTTAAAGTTGTCAATGCTTAGTGTTAGGAAATTTACTGAGAAGAAGCAATTTCAACTTAAACTCAAAGAAATCTTTTGATGTTGAATTTAGAATATGCTTTTAAGGATCTCTTTGACAAGCATACATTCCTTATAACATATAATAAGCATATAGATATTCATTGAAGTATGAGGTTCGCTTAGCCTATGTGTATATCATCTGATGTTTTATGCATGTTTCATTTGATCTTATATGCACCTTATCAGACTTAAAAGAAGACAACACAATGTTGTATTGTTTGTTAGATGAAACATTTACATCTTACATGATCTATTTTCCACAAACAATCATCGTCTTACAAACAAAGTATGATCATTTTATATTAGCTCGTTTAAGCACTTAATCAAATTATTAGGTAATGGACTTTTGCCTTAATAAATAGTTTATTTAGAATCATGTGGAAGTTTTCTAAATAAGGTTGAAATTTATAGAATTATTTTAATACATGTTGTTAGCACCAGTGGACTGCTGCAGTGATTTGATGAAGTCAACCATGAGTAAAGAAGTTCAAGACCTATGATCATATGTGGAATGCATGAAGATTCATGAAGATTTGAAGCTTGGTCTAGAACGTAGGAATATGATTGAGGGGAGTATGATTCAACGTAGCA